>ULVM01058738.1_pt1 | contig 14873 bp, 8 predicted proteins | sample 1959451 | NCBI WGS metagenome assembly ULVM01 (sample SAMEA4835786, study PRJEB28245) | human gut metagenome | biome: gut microbiome; material: fecal sample | place: Denmark | collected 2008
CACGGCGTTCCGCCGTGTCGGCTGACGCCGATTTGATTTGTGGTATAATAACATATAATAATTCCGAATTTGCAGGTGAGAAGATGGACGCATACCGTATCGCAATTTGCGATGACGATGATATAATACGAGAAAATTTATGTTCTCTTTGTAGTGATATTTTAACTGATGACAGTGTTGAATATGAGCTTGAGCCTTTTTGTTCGGCTCAAGAGCTTGAAAAACGGCTTAACAGCGAAAACTGCCCCTTTGACCTGCTGATATTGGATATTCAGATGGACGGCATGACGGGTATGGAACTTGCCCGTTCTTTAAGAGAAAAAGGTAATCGGGTGTCAATCATTTTTGTGACAGCGTGTGAGGATTATCTTAGCGAAGGATACGGCGTTCAACCTATTCATTTTCTCTTAAAGCCTGTACGGCGGGAAGCACTGGCAAGTGCGATCCACACTGATCTGAAGCTGAATTACATACCGAAAACCGTTGTGGTTCACATCGGAAATAAACTGGTGCATTTATCTTTTTCGGACATACGATATGTCGAGAGCTATAATCACAGCATAGTAATCCACCAAAGTACAGGTAACAGCACCTATTATTTTTCGCTTTCGGATTTTGAAAAACAACTTCCTGCGGGGCAATTTGCCCGCTGTCATAACAGCTATCTTGTGAATTTGAATGAGGTGCGTGAGATCGGTAGAACGGAGCTTTCTCTGCAAAGCGGCGAAACGCTCCCGGTGGGAAGAGCCTATTATAAAGCCTTTCAAAGCGCATTTGTGCGATATATAAATCAATAACAAAGAGGTCACCGCTTATATTCGGCGGTGACCTCTTAATATTTATTTTTTAGGCAGCTTAAGTGCTGTCTGCACGGTAAAGATCCGATCCTCCGAGGTGAATATATCCAGAATGCTGTGATAGCGAACGGCGACGGCGTTCATCAGCTTTAAGCCGAAGCTGTGGGTTTCGGCATCATTTTTGGTTGTGAGATAGTTGCCGTCTGCGTCTTGTCTACGCTTTCCGGAATATGAATTCTCACACTTGACGGCAAGAAAGCCGTTCTTTGTTTCAATTTGAAAGCGGACAAACCGTTTTCCGTCGGTAACCTCCGCGGCGGCTTCCAACGCATTATCAAGCATATTCATCAAAAGCTCGCATAAATCGCTTTCGGCAACAGTCAGCTGCGGCGGAACAGAAACCAGCACATCAAAGCTGATGTCAGACTGTGCCGCACGGTAAGCGGCGTCCTGCAAGATCGTATTGACCGTGAAATTTTCGGTAAACTGCGTTTGTGCCAGATGATCGTTTTGCTGTTTTATATCTCCGATCAGCTCCCCCAGCGTCTTATAATCGCCCTTCTGATACAGCGCATCAAGGGCGATTATTTTATGCTTCATTTCATGGCGAATGGCGGCGCTGTCGGTCACCTTGCTTTCTATCGCATGATAGCTGTTCATGATAAGCTCGTTGCGCAGACGGAGCGTTTTGGCTTCCATCTGCTGCGAAATGATCGAACGTGTTACGGCATAGGCGGAGATGACCGCACATACGGCGACTGTCCAGACGGTGATCCAATACAGAAGTCCTGAATAATCATAAAACTCCGTGACATCTGAGATCAGCCTGCCGATATATTTTGAAAGGCGGCTGTTTGTGAAAAACGATACCATGTATGCGACAGCCAATGTAACGGCACTTACGGCGGCGGAAACCCCAAAGTATTTCCAGAATTTACGTTGTCTGTTCATCACAAGATATACTATCAAAAGCACAAGCAACAGAATGCCTATTTCCTGCCGATTAAGGAAATCGACCAATCCGTCATCGAGAAAATGATGTCCCATTCCTTTGGTGATCCATTGCATCGTAAGCCCCACAGAGGCAAGGAAAAGCGGTATCAGACTCCAATCCGTATTTTTGCGCGCAATTCCCAAAAGAAACAGACCTGCGATCATCAGCGATATGAAAGCGGTCGCACCTGCAGGAATGCTGTAATAATTCGCGTAGGCGTAGCTTTCGATTGCTTCCGCATCTACAGGCACAAAGCGCGGAAAAGGCGGGAAAATAATGCTTGTCGTGTCGGTCACCGTGCCGATAACGGTAAGCTTACATTCGGTATCGAGCGGCAGCGGAATAATCGCCTGGGTCTGCCCTGCCGCTCCCTCGGGCACAAGAGTTTCGGACTGCCACACCGCTTTTTCGTCTATGCTGACCGTCAGATCCATTCCTGCCGTTTCAAATACCAGATTACCGTATTTGCTGTTTGCGGGAATGACTGTTTCAAGCCGAAACCTGTCGCCTGTTTCAGGTGGTACGGAATAGTCAAGCTCGGTGAGCGAATCATCTTGTCCGATTTTGACGGCAGTTTGCCAGTCTATATATTGTATAGATGTATCAAGCTTAGTGAAATTCTGCAAAAACCATATCATTCCGATGCAAAGGATCGGAAACAGTGCCGTGCATATCCACCGTAAAGATTTTTGTATATTGTTCTCCATTATGACGAGAAACCTCCCGTTTACAGTAAAATTCATTGTGCCGATTGTCCGTATACTATTTTACATTAAAATCCGTCGTTTGACAAGCGATATTTTATCTGTGTAATTCTCTGCGACGTAAACGACAACAATACAGCGTAAACGACACGCCCGAAATCTCCGCATTATGATATAATATTTAATAAGAGCTATATGACTCATTTTTTTATTTTCTATTCTGCCGCTGTATGCGGTAAACCCGATTTTGAAGGAGTATGAACTATGAACAAGAAATTCATTTTTCGACGAGCGATAAGTGCGGTGCTGGCTGTTGCGATGATAGCCGCAAGTCTGCCGTTTTCGTCATTTGCCGAGGACGGCTCGGACAGTCCGACCTTTTCATCGGATGCGGCAAATTCGCTGATGAAAAACACCGTCCCTGCCGGGTACGACAAGACGACTAACCCCTACGGCTACGATGTTGACCACCCGTTTGCTATGGTGGAGCAGAATGAGCTGATTTACTTTGAGACATATACCGGTCGCACCACAGGCAAAATAGCAGATGTAGGTACAGCTAACAGCCTGCAAAGCTTTATATCCAATAGCAACACCGCCTCGGACCGTTCACTGCCCAATGTGGATATAAGTGCTTTCAGCAACTATGCCTATATGCAGGCTGTGGCATTTGACCCATACGGCACGGGACGGCGCGACCACATTGTATATGTTGGTCTGAACCGCGGCGACCGAAAGGTCTATGCCCATGTTTACGATGCGGTAAACAACCGTTTTGTCGGCTCACAGGTAGTCGGCGAAATGGAGTGGATCTATGATAACAAAGGTAATCTTGTGGTGGAAAACTACTACTCCAACAACCTGATCACGGTTGCGGCGGGTGACTTTGACAACGACGGTAAAGACACCATTATCGTCTATGTGCCGAACAGCAGTACCTCTATAGGGAAAATTTTCGATGTAAATAACTCCGAAAGGAATAATAATCTTGGCTGCTTTATCAAGGAATATTCCTTTGACAACGGCACCTTAACAATGCGTAGCAACACAGAAAACAGTCAGGGATACAACGAAATCGGAGACAGGCTGCTTCACGATGAATATATCAAGCGGTATCATACACAAAACGGCGGGGGTACTTTGGATTATATCCGATCAAGTGATTCCGAATACAACCATATTCGCAAACTGTATGTCCGAATGCGCGTCGGCGACTTTAACGGTGATGGCATTGACGATCTCGCCGTTTTATCTCTTCCTATCAGTGAGCTCGCGCGTGAAGAGAATCTGGGTTATTTGACACCGCAGCTCAAGATAAAATATGGCACTAGGACGGGCTATAACTCAAATTTGTCTGACAGTATCGTCGATCAAAGAGCCGACGAAGTTTACAATATAATGGATAAAACTCAGCCGGACAGTAACGGCAAATATAGTGCTACGACCATCGACGCCGTTTCACTCGTCAGCGGCGACTTCAACAACGACGGCTACGAGGACCTCGCTGTTGTCGGAGTAGAAAAGAGCGGCACGGTAGACCCAAATAATCCCATATTGGCAATTATAGGAGGTCTTATACTCCAGAATGAAGAAAAATTTGCATACTCTGTGCTTCTCAACAATCATAACAAAGGCTTTGTGCAAGGCGCTGTAAAGACCATGAACTCCAATAAATGGACGCAGGAAAGCTGCGATGACAAGATTGTCTTGTATACAACCGCAGAGGCGGTCGCTTTCGACGGCAGTGCCGTAGCTGACTACCTCTTTCTCAATGGCTCAATCTATACATACAGCGCTACCGCTGGTCAGTTTGATGCAGTTTCTTCCAGGGGCTATTCGGTAAGTGGATTCCAGTTCACCGATGGACTTGGCGGCAAGGAAGAATTGTTCCGCTCGGTTGCCGTGGGTAATTTTGACGGAAATACCGCCGGCAGAGAGCAGATCGTGTTTATTGCTTCCTGCCGAGACAAGGACGATGTTTATTCCTTCAAAAAGGGTATGATCACCGGCGTATATAGCGATTCTAACGACGATTACGGCACTGCGACCGGATTCAAAACAACAATACAAAGCAATTGGGGACCAAACAATGCGAACGGCGGCAACTATGGCTGTGGTGCACAGGTACTGCTGACTGCCTGCGACCGTGACCAGGACGGCGTTATCGCCCGATATAAGGGCGTAAGCTACGCCTACAGCGACCCAGAGGTCAAGGCGGTCATGCAGGCGGCACCCTACTTTGCGGCACTGGGCGACTCGGCTAATAACGAAACTGACTATACCATAACCGAAAGCTACGAGCTGGAGCAGTCCTCCTCAAAAAACGTTTCCTACAGCGTGGGTATGTCCTACAAATACGGCGGACTGTTTGCGCCTTTTGAGTTGGAGATCTCTGCCGGCTATTCTCTTGAATGGAGCAAGAGCTTTTCCGAAGCACTGGAAACCGAATACGCCATGACCGTCAAGGCGCAGGCGTATAATACGGCACTCGTTGCAAGAACGCCGGTATTCATTTACTGCTATGAGGTGCTGGATGAAAACGGCAAGTGGTCGGACGAAACGGCAATAAGCCTGTCTATCCCACAGCAACCGGTGTATCAGCAGATGAGCATTGACGACTACAACAGCTTTGCCGAAGAATACAACTCCTATATGGAGAAAAAGGGCAATCGCACCATCACTAAGGAGTCGGATAAGACTTCCAAAGACGAAGCCTGCTATTATCCCCTTGAGCAGATCAACGAAGAGGAAAACTGGCTGAACGGCAACGAGGGCAACCCTTATATGTACAATCAGCTGGGCTGGGGCGCATACAGTGCACTCGGCGCTCAGCAGCTCAGCCAGAACACTATCCGTCTGGGCTATGCGGGAGGTCTGAATGAGGTTTCCTATTCAAAGAGCAATATCAAATCGGTTTCTGAGGAGATTTCTCACGGATTTTACTTCAACTTCTCCATCAGCTTCGGTGTATTCGGCGATGGTATACTATTCTCGCATGATGTTGGTTTTGAAACCAGTCTGAGCTACAGCAACGGTTCGGGCGTTTCGACCACGAAAACCTCCTCGCAGGGGTGCATCGGTGCAGTCAATGATATTGACGGTCCTGCTCTTGCCGAGGAGGGAATCCCCGCAAGCATTTACACGCAGTACACATTCGACTGGACGCTGGGACAGTGGTTCCGTCACCTCTACGGTGAGGAAGGCAACAAGACTGTCTTTATCGGCTACAGCCTGTCAAATGTCAGCACACCCGCTCCTGCGGTAGATGATCTGGAAGCTGAACTGTTCGCAGATGATGCAGTGCGCCTTACATGGTCTCAGCCCGACAAGACTCCCGGTTGGCCGGAGGTAGAGGGCTACTATGTGTACAGCATTGAAAACGGCGAGTATACGAAAATTTCCGATCTGCTCTCCGCCGACACGACCTCCTATGACATTGAAAACATGAAAACCAACACCGACTTTAGCTTTGTTGTTACCTCCGTTTGCAAGGTGGACTGTAAAGAAAAGGAAAGCACATGGTCGAATATCGCCGAGGTTACAACGGCAAAGAAAGACTATAATGTCAACTACTCTGTCGATAACGAAGATGCCGCCGACATCAAGGTGCGCCATCTCGGTAATGTTGAGATCAAGTCGGGAGATGAGATAAGCGAGAGCGAGATCATCAAGGTAAAGGTCACCCCGAAGAGCAAACTGTATGAGCTTGTATCCATGACACTTAACAACGGCGGAGAAACAATGGTATTCACGCCGGAAGCAGACGGAACTATCGAATGTGCCTTTACCCTGAACGGTGAAGCAAATATTCAGGTTTCGACCAAGCGTGCGGTAACTTCCGCTCAGGTCACATTTACCGATACATATACGGCGGACGGCGCGGTAATAGGTACGGTCAGTGCGACAGTGGGAGATGCTCCGCTGAGCGCTCCCGGCGGCACAGTCACCGATGATGTAACATTTGCCGCAGTACCGGAAAGCGGCTACGGACTTAAATCGTGGAAGATCACCGATGCGGATAACAATACCGTAACCATAGATGCCGCAGGCTCAGACACCTATACGCTGAGATTGGCATCGGAAGAATACACTGTTGAAGCAGAATTTGCTTCTCTTTCCGAGATCGGCAAGCAGGTAAAGGTAAATATCCCCGCAGAGGGCGGTACAATAGAGATCACCGACGCAAACGGCAATATTATAGAACTGAATGACAACAACAGCGTGTATGTTCCTGTTGATTGTGAACTGACATTCACTGTCAAAGCTGACGCAGACTGCAAGTTCCGTGCATGGACAGGCGACGCCGAGGGTCAAAGCGGCGAAAGCTTCACTATGACTATTACAAAGGACACTGAGATCGGTGCAGAATTTGATGTTCCTGTCCGTCTGACGCTGACCTATTCTGCCGCAAGCGGCGATCAGACAGGCGCAGTGGCAACTAAGCAGGGTTATCAGTCGGGTACGGGTGTTATTGTCGGCACAAAAATTGTTCTTACCGCACAGGCGGCAGAAAATTACAGAGTGCAGAAGCTCGTCATTACCCGTGACGACAAGGTCGACACCGTAACGACAGATGATAAGCTGTACAGTCAGTACGACTATGAAATCGTTATGGATACCAAAACCGACATTCAGGTGTATTTCACCGAAATCGAGCAATATACTGTTACAATAGACAGTATCCAAAATGCCGATATGACTGTTAAAAACGGAAACGAAGATTTTGTAAGCGGTAATACCATTCGCTACGGAGATGAGATCACCGTTACAGTAAAGCCGAATGAAAACTACCGCCTTGCAGACACGGCTTCGTGGATCGACAACAACGACGGCAGTTATACCTATAAGACAGGTGCTGTCAAGGCAAATACAAATATCTCGGTAAAAATCGAGAAGATACCGGAATATACGGTTACATTCCCCACAACTATTGAGGGCTGTATCCTTTCGGTTAAAAACGGTAAAGAAAAAATCTCTAGCGGCGATAAGCTCCTTGAGGGAACACAGCTTACAGCAACCGTGACACTTGACCCGACCTTTATTCTCAAGGGCTGGTACATCGGCGGCGAACTGCTTTCCGAAACAAACAAAAACGAAATAACATTTACTGTAGACAGCGATATACTCCTTACTGTCATAGTGACAGATGTAAAGGGTGATACAGGTGACACGGGAGTAGGTGTGAAATCCGTTGTCATTGACGAAGACGGAAAACTGATCATTACTCTGACCGATGACTCTGTACTTGATCTCGGAAAAGTAACAGGAGAAAAAGGCGATGCCGGCATAGGCGTTAAATCGGTAGCGATAGATGATGACGGAAACCTCATAATCACTCTGACTGACGATACAGTATATAACCTTGGTAAGGTCACCGAGGCTAAGGGCGATAAAGGCGACCAAGGCGACAAGGGTGACAAGGGTGATACCGGCGCTACAGGCGTAGGCGTTAAGTCGGTAACTATCGACGAGGACGGAAATCTTATTATCACACTGACCGATGACACCGTGCATAATGCAGGCAAGGTCATCGGAGATAAAGGTGAACAGGGCGATACCGGCGCTACAGGCGTAGGCGTTAAATCGGTAGCGATAGATGATGACGGAAACCTCATAATCACTCTGATTGACGATACAGTATATAACCTTGGTAAGGTCACCGGAGAAAAAGGTGACGCAGGAAAGGACGGTCAAGACGGTTCAAACGGCAACGGAATACAATCGGCTGAAATTGATGCCGACGGCAATCTGATTATCACGTTTACCGATGGCGTTGTTACCAATCTCGGTAAAATCGTCGGCACTGACGGCAAGAACGGTACGGACGGAAAAGACGGTAAGGACGGCGTTGACGGAAAGAACGGTATCGGAATCAAGGGCTGCCGCATTGATGACAACGGCAACCTGATTCTGACACTGACTGACAATACGACGTTGGACGCGGGCAATATTTCCGCTATCAGCGACAACGTTAATGTTTCCAAGCCGCTTGCAACCGCGGCAGTATCCGTTGCAGGCACTTCTCTGCTCTGGAATGTCGTGAGCGTTGCAATCAGTATCATAAGAAAGAAAAAATTGGTCTGAGCGTAATTGAGGCTTCCGGTGAAGCAGTGCATCGTGTACGATAAGAAAATATGAAGGAACACCGCCGCACAGAGAGTAGCTTCTCTATGCGGCGGTGTTTACTGTTTGATTTTATTGAGATGGCATTGATTTTTAGTAGAGCGATCGTTTTATTGCCTCACTTTAACCTTAGTACCATTGTAGAATACAAAGGTTATCTCGCTGTTCCTGTGGACTATTGCTTTCTCTACCATCACAGTCCATAAAGTGTCGTTCCACTCGCTCAATACGGTCGGCTGTTTTTTCAGAGTTCTTATGTAAAGCGCTACAGCCTTATCTTTTTGACTGCGGAGGGTACGGAGGTTTTGCAGGCGTGCCAGTTCTGCAGCCGCTGTTTCGTACCTTTTGGTAAGTGATTCATACTTTTTCAAGTACGCTTCCTGCGATTGTGCGGTGACTGCATTATCCTTAACTGCAGCCTTGACAAGTTCGGCAACAATCTGCGTTTCCTCAAGGTGACGCTCAATATCGGCGTCTAGTGACTTGAAATCGGTCAGCTTTTTGCGCATCAGTTCGCAGTCCTCAATGATTTGCTTTCTATTTCCCATCATCTGGTTATAGGCTTTTATGAAGAGCTGCTGTACGGTTTCCGTATCCACAGTTGGCGTCAGACAACGTTCACCGCCTTTGAATTTATTGTTGCACTGCCAAACAGTGCGACGGTAGCGGTCGGTGGAATGCCAGACCTTTGAGCCGAAGAACCCGCCGCAGTCCTCGCAAACCAGCTTTGCAGAGAGTACGCTTTTTCCGCTGTATGCGTTGCCGAGTGCTTTTCGTCTGGCAAATTCAGCTTGGACGTGATTCCATTCATCAGGTTCAATAATGGCGGGGTGGCTGCCCTCAACATAATACTGCGGCACCTCGCCTTCATTTAGCTTTGTTTTCTTTTGCAGAAAATCTACTGTAAAAGACTTTTGGAGAAGTGCGTCACCCTTGTATTTTTCATTTGTCAGAATACTGGTAACTGTGGTTTTGCTCCACTTTGCCTTACCGCTTGGTGACGGTATTTCCAAGTCCTCAAGATACCTGCAAATTCCTGCTTGGGTTTTGCCGTCAAGAAATAATCTGTAAATCAGCCGAACAACGACGGCTTCTTCCTCGACAATGGCCGTCCGTCCGTCCTTGCCCTTTTTATAACCGAGGAAATGCTTATATGCCAAATGAATCTTGCCGTCAGCGAAGCTCTTGCGCTGACCCCACGTAATGTTTTCGGAAATACTGCGGCTTTCTTCCTGCGCCAGTGAGGACATTATGGTTATGAGCAGTTCGCCCTTGCCGTCGAAGGTGTAAATACCCTCCTTTTCAAAATAACACTCAACGCCGTTTTCTTTCAGCTTTCGGATAGTTACAAGGCTGTCAACCGTGTTTCGAGCAAATCTGCTGACCGACTTTGTAACAATAAGGTCGATTTTACCCGCCAATGCGTCCGCTATCATCTCCTTGAAACCTTCGCGGCGCTTGGTATTTGTGCCGGAAATTCCTTCATCGGTATAGACCCTTACGAAATCCCACTCCGGCTTTGACTGAATGTATCGGGTGTAGTAGTCCACCTGCGCTTCATAGCTTGTGAACTGCTCATCACTGTCAGTTGAAACTCGGGCATATCCGGCAACACGCCTTTTCTGCACGGATGCCTTTGGCAGATGCGTCAAGGAATTTACAGTCGCCGGTATCATCGTAACTTTAGGCATTATGCTTGCTCCTTTCTAATGTTTTCTGACGGGCGGCTTCTTTCATCTCGTCCGTCCAACTTTGACTGCGTGAGCGGTCTTTCCAAATTCGAGTAATTTCCGAACCGTCCTTGAAATAGAAAATCAGGGTATTATCATTGCAGACGCGAATATGCTGAATTCGGTGGCAAAGCCACTCGTGAGTAAAATCATTCTGACCCAGGACATCAGCAGTGACTTGCTGTAGAGTAGACTCCGGTATCTGCTTAGACGCACAAGCTGCTTTACCAAGTGAATTGTATGTTCCGCACACCCAGACCGCTCCCGTTTTTGTGATCTTTCGGCGATAGTTTTTGCCGCAGTTATCGCACACCATAAGGCTTGAAAAGGGATATGTTTTCTTTGGCACAGACTTCTTGTTAAACCGAGCCGCCCGCCTTGACTTTTCCTCTTGAACAGCTTGAAAAGTTTTTTCGTCAACAATGGCTTCGTGGCTTTCTTCAGCAAGATACTTCGGAAGTTCGCCGTTATTGAAGATTTTCCGTTTAGTGATATGGTTTTCACGGAATGTCTTTTGCAGCAAAAGATTACCCGTATAGGTGTGATTGCTGAGTATTCGTGAAACTGCGGACTGATTCCATTTACCGCCAAACCGTGACGGAACACCCTCCTCATTCAAGCGTTTTGCAATAAGCTGGTAGCCGCTGCCCGAAAGGTATTCATTATAAATACGGCGGACGATTTCGGCTTCCCTCGGAACAATAACATAATGCTCGTTTTCCATACGATACCCCATTAAAGTCCTATCCCAGGGAATACCGGATTCAAAACTACGCTTGATTCGCCACTTCTGATTTTCGCTTGCCGAGCGGCTTTCTTCCTGTGCGTATGAAGCAAGAATCGTCATCATCAATTCTCCGTCACCGCTAATTGTGTGAATATTCTGCTCCTCAAAATAAATATCCACCCCCAGAGCTTTGAACTCACGAACTGTCTGTAGCAAAGTGACTGTGTTTCGTGCAAAGCGGGAGATGGATTTTGTAATCACCATATCAATTTTACCGGCACGGCAGTCTGCGACCAAATTCTGAAAACCTGCTCTTGAATCCTTGGTGCCTGTCTTGGCTTCGTCGGAATATACACCCGTATAGAGCCAGTCACCGTGGTTTTGAATGAGGTCGCTGTAATAGCTGACCTGTGCTGAGAGCGAATGGAGCATAGCGTCCTTACCGCTCGACACACGAGCATAGGCGGCTACTCTCTTTTTTCTTTCCAGCTTTGGCGGTTTTGATACGATGGTTATTTTTCCTGACATAACGTCACCTCCTTATAGTGTGACATATTACCTCTAAAGCCATCATATATCAAGTCCATTCCGCAATATAAACTACACGAAGATATACCGTATTTTTCGTTCATAATTGTATCAATATCGGCGTAATCTTCCGGGGTTATAATCCCCATCGACAGCATTCGTTTTGCCTGGAGCATGGAAGCAAGGTAGCTTTCCAACCGATTTCTGTAATTGTCACTCATCAGAAGTATGCCCCTTTCTGAAACGGTCTGTTATGTAGCAGGCATGAGAACAGTATTTTCTGTGATTGTTTCCGTAAGCTGTGAAATGACGTCCGCAGCAGGCACAGGTATATTCATAATTTGCTTTTCGGTTGACGCAATCCCTGTGTTCATTCCACCATGTATTTCGACAGGAATCGGAGCAGAACTTTTTCGGTTTCTGCTTAGCAATGTTTTTTATCAGCTTTCCGCACTGTTTACAGGCCACGGCATTCTTTGATTTGTCACCCAGACCGTTGCGGCGGCAGAATGAGCGCACCGTATTATCTGATATGTCGAGTGCTTTTCCTATTTTAATATAACCGACGCCTTGTAAGCGCATTGTTCGTATTTGTTCTTTTTGCTGATTTGTCATTGAGCTTTCCTCCAATCCTAGGGATTACCTCAATATCTACTGGAGAAAAAATAGTCATCCGGTCCGAAAAAAATAATGCCCACCAAGGAAATCAATCCAAGGTGGGCATTATCACTGTAGTTGTTAAGTTTTATCTGAGCATTTCATTTACACGTTTCTGCACCTCCGAATAATCATACCCGGCTTCAGTCAACTTTTCCTTTCGTTCGGCTCCATTCCCCCACAGACCCGCAATAACCTCAACTGCAATCTCATCGGTAGTTTTCCTGTATAGCTTTTCATTTACTCTTTTCTGAATCGTATTGTAGTCGTATCCTGCGGCGGTCAGTAATCTATAACGCTCTGCACCGTTATCCCACTTGCCTTCAAGCACCTCGTCAGCAAGCTGATCTATGGTTTTCTTGACAGGATTTTTCTTGCCGTAATCGGTAAAGCAGATATCACCGTCTACATCATAACCGCTTATTCTGTCAAGTCCCCACTGCCACATAGTCTGACCATAGTTGTTCTTTGACGGGCAGTCGGGGCTGTTAGTCCAGTGAGCAAGCCATATGTCGTACTTGCCGACAATTCTGCTCTTGTCGTAATAGTTCTCCATAAAGGACGGATTTACATAAACTCCGGGCTTGAATCCCGCCTGTCTTATCTTTTCACAGAAAGCAATTGCCATCTTTGTGCGTGTGTCCGTATTCAGACCGCTGATCTGCTTTTTCTCCTCCATGTCGAAGAATACGGGATATGTCGGAGATAAGGTCTTGATTACCTCAATGCACTTTTCAGCCTCTGTCAGTGCCTGCTCAACGCTCATTGCATAGCTGTACCAGTAAAATCCGTAGTCAATGCCATATTTCTTGCAGTCCGCCACGAACTTATCCATAGTAACATCTTTCTTGGTGGAAAAACCCGCACGGATAATCGCAAATCTCACACCCGCCTGTTTCAGCGCAGGAAAGCTGATGCCCTCCTGACAGTAGCTTAAATCAACACCTTTAATCTTCATCTTCGTCCTCCTTTTCGCTTCTCTTATGCAGCTGCTCCAGTACATCTTTCAGCTTCTTCGGAACGGGCAGACCAAGGTGCGCAGCGTTCTCAAGCAGTGAAATACCCTCGTTCGACAGATAGAAGAATATCACCGCAGTGCGCAGAACAGAGCCTGCGCCAATAACACGAGTGTCAAGGATATGCCCGCCGCCGACCAGAGCGAAGATAAGCACCTTTCTGCATATTCCCTTGAACCCGACTGCGCTGGACAGTTTCTTGTCCGAAATAGCGCACATCACTCCGGTTATGTAGTCGATAACCACAAAGGCAATAAGCGCAAAAAGCAACCCATCGCTCCCTCCGAGAAACCAGCCGAGCCACCCGCCGACCGCCGTAAAAATAAGCTGAATTGTGTTCCAGAATTCTCTCATAATAAACCCTCCAATCGTTCGTCAACGATATCGTAAGTTATTTTCATGACCTGCCCGTCCAGTTTTCGCACCGGCTCGGACAGATTGTTTATTGTGGTAAGGCACAGCTTGCATATCCCAAGCGCAAAGCCGAAGAAATGCTGACTGCCGCTTGAATACGGATAGTACGGCAGAATATACAGCGGCAGACTAAGTCCATCGACTTTGAGTATATTTGCATACGAATACAGGTAGCTGCTTGAATAGGTGGGCGCAGAAAACCTCATTCTGTATCTGCCGTAATCCTCTCCGCTTTTGATTATCTCAAGGGCAAGCACCGAATAGGAAATGTTGCAGCTATCGCAAATCACAAGCGGAGTGTTCGTCTTTTCGTCAACATAAAATCCCCAGAAGCTCGCCGCCGTCATGTTAGAGAGCGTTCCGTCAGCGACATACTGCCATGTCTTGCCCGTGGATTTGCCGTCCTTTGTGAACACACGCAGCTGCCCGAAGTTGTTTGTTCCTGTCGCTTCTTTCCCGTCTATCAGCGGATATTTAGTAATGACGAAGTACTTATCGTCCCACTCAAAGGCGCTTAGAGCATTGCAGTAATCTCCGTTCACACCCGCGCCGTAAAACCATCTGTACTGCGATGAAGAATTGCTGATTCTCTCATACTTAAAGCCTACGCCGTACATTTGGAGCAGCGTGTCGGTTTCGATGGTTTTCTTCGAAACCTGCGAATAATCGGACAGCCTGAAAATGTAATGATGAATGTGATAACGCGAAGTCGCAACAATATGTATCTTATCACCGATAACATACGGAAAAAACGCAAGCCACTGTGGGTTGTTCTCCCAATCCTGCCGCAGCTTTTCTTTTTCTTCCTGCGGTACATAGTCCGCATTTGTAGTGTTACAGTCATAAAAATAGCCGCCATGATGATAGCTGTTGTCGTACATGGAATCCGGAATACGCTCCGCAGCTGGGAACAGCTCTATGACTTTCTTCACGCTTATAATGCCGCAGAACGGCTTTTCCGTGCTTACGCTTATCGACATGGGGTCGAACATAACGACCTCATAAATGCACCCGTCATGGATATGCTTTCCGAGGAGCCGCACATTTCCATTCGTCAGCCTGCCCATGTAAAACCACTTGAAAACTCCGCAGTTGAACTGCGAATCCGGAATATACCGTCCTACAATAGTGTGATACGCCTGCCTGAACGAATCCAGAGAGCTGCTGTTAAGGTCAGTTCCTC
>ULVM01026620.1_pt1 | contig 14779 bp, 9 predicted proteins | sample 1959451 | NCBI WGS metagenome assembly ULVM01 (sample SAMEA4835786, study PRJEB28245) | human gut metagenome | biome: gut microbiome; material: fecal sample | place: Denmark | collected 2008
CCGGAGTACATGCCGACGGAGATAATAAAAGTAATCTCTATTGCAATGATTTGCTTCCCGAGCGGTTCGGACGTGTGCGCGAATACGCTTTGGGGAAAACTTCCGGTAAGGCCAATATTCGTAAGAATCTTGAAAGCCTGGGACTCGAGTTGGACGAAGAGTCCATGAAAAAAGTTACGGAGCGGATCATTGAACTGGGTGATAAGAAAGAGTTGGTTACTCAGGAGGATTTACCTTATATCATCTCTGACGTGCTGAAGCATGATGGCATGAGTAATAAAGTGAAGTTGAAAAGCTACTTTGTCACTTTAGCACACGGATTGAAACCGATGGCAACGCTGAGTATCGAAATCGACGGTCAGGTTTACGAAGAAAGTTCTTCCGGCGATGGACAGTATGATGCTTTTGTACGTGCTCTGCGTAAGATTTATAAAGTGACTTTGGGACGTAAGTTCCCTATGCTGATCAACTATGCTGTAAGTATCCCTCCCGGAGGGCGAACAGATGCTTTTGTGCAAACCGTTATCACCTGGAGTTTTGGTGAAAAGGTGTTCCGTACCCGCGGGTTGGATGCTGACCAGACAGAGGCTGCTATTAAAGCTACCATAAAAATGCTGAATATAATAGAAGAATATTAATTATTGAATAATATGGATTTTAAAATTGCTGTATTAGCCGGTGACGGTATCGGGCCGGAAATCTCTGTACAAGGTGTGGAGGTAATGAGTGCCGTCTGTGAGAAGTTTGGACATAAAGTAAACTATGAATATGCCATTTGCGGTGCGGATGCCATTGATAAAGTAGGCGATCCTTTTCCGGAAGAAACTTACCGGGTTTGTAAGAATGCCGATGCAGTTATTTTTTCGGCCGTAGGTGATCCTAAGTTTGACAATGACCCGACTGCCAAGGTGCGTCCGGAGCAGGGGCTACTGGCTATGCGTAAAAAACTTGGCTTATTTGCCAATATCCGTCCTGTCCAAACATTTAAGTGTTTGGTGCACAAGTCTCCTCTTCGTGCAGAGTTAGTAGAAGGAGCCGATTTTCTGTGTATTCGCGAATTGACCGGAGGTATGTATTTTGGTGAAAAATATCAGGATAATGACAAAGCATACGACACGAATATGTATACACGTCCTGAGATAGAACGTATCTTGAAAGTCGGTTTCGAATATGCTATGAAGCGTCGTAAGCACTTGACTGTTGTAGATAAAGCTAATGTGCTTGCTTCCAGTCGTCTATGGAGGCAGATTGCACAAGAGATGGCGCCGCAGTATCCGGAGGTGACCACTGATTATATGTTTGTGGATAATGCTGCAATGAAGATGATTCAGGAGCCTAAATTTTTTGATGTGATGGTGACGGAGAATACTTTTGGTGATATTCTTACCGATGAAGGGTCTGTCATCAGCGGCTCTATGGGGTTGCTTCCGTCTGCTTCTACTGGTGAGAGTACTCCGGTGTTCGAGCCGATTCACGGTTCGTGGCCGCAAGCAAAAGGCTTGAATATCGCTAATCCGCTGGCGCAAATTCTTTCGGTGGCCATGCTGTTCGAATACTTCGATTGTAAAGCTGAAGGTGCGTTGATCCGCAAAGCAGTTGATGCTTCTTTGGATGCTAATGTACGTACACCCGAGATTCAAGTGGAAGGTGGTGAAAAATTTGGTACGAAAGAAGTAGGGGCATGGATTGTTGATTACATCCGGAAAGCATGATTTAGTTTTCAGATTTATAAAACAGATAACAATGCCGGAGAAAATCTTATCTTTCTCCGGCATTCTTCTTATATTCTAATTCTGTATGAATGTTATAATCCGGTTCCTTTTTTTCTTTTTGTGCTATAAAAACATAAATTAGATTTGGATTGTTGTTTCAATAATCCTATTTTATTTCATATTTTTTGTACTTTTGCGGGATATTTACAATGAGGCAATGAATAAAACGATCAATTATCAACTGACTATCGTTGTTCCTGTATACAACGAAGAAGACAATATCTACTCTTTGGAACAGAAATTGGGAGAGTTTTTACCCAAATCTATTTGTACGGCCTGTGTGTTGTTTGTGAATGACGGTTCGCGTGACAACAGTAAGCAGCGTATTATGGAGGTATGCGCACGTAACAAGGATTTCTTTTATATGGATTTAGCAAAAAATTCCGGATTAAGTGCTGCTATGAAAGCAGGTATCGACTATACAGAGTCGGTATATGTAGGGTATATGGATGCCGACCTTCAGACTACTCCCGAAGATTTCAATCTGTTGCTGAAAGATATTGCTGATTATCAGCTGGTGATGGGAATCCGTGCCAATCGTAAAGATTCTTTTTTCAAGAATCTGCAATCGAAGATTGCCAATGGTTTCAGAAGAATGATGACCAATGACGGTGTGCAGGATACCGGTTGTCCTCTGAAGGTTTTGCATACAGCCTATGCCAAACGTATTCCGTTCTTTACGGGTATGCATCGTTTTCTTCCGGCATTGATCTTGTTGCAAGATGCTAAAATCAAGCAAATTCCAGTTCGCCATTTTCCTCGTGTAGCAGGTACATCCAAATATCATTTGTGGAACCGGTTGGTTTCTCCTTTTCTTGATTGCTTTGCCTATCGTTGGATGAAAAAGAGATATATTAACTATCGTATCGGTGACAATAACTTAATAGCGTAAATTTGTGAAGGGGAGCGGCTTTATCTATGTAATCGGTTTTTTAGCGCAGGCTTTTTTCTCAGCTCGCATCATATTTCAATGGATATTATCGGAAAGGGCAAAGAAGGTAGTGTCTCCTTCCATATTCTGGATATTGAGTATTGCCGGATCTTATTTGTTGTGTATTTATGGATGGTTGCGTGATGATTTTTCTATTATCTTCGGACAGTTTATTTCCTATTATATCTATTTGTGGAATCTGAACGAGAAAGGTATTTGGAATAAGCTTCACGGAGCACTGAAAACCTTGTTAGTGATTACACCGGTAATTGCGGCAGCTTTTATGTTGCATGATGCGCAACATTTTATCGATAGTTTTTTCCGCAATGAAGAGGTACCTCTTTGGCTATTGATTTTCGGTTCAATGGGGCAAATTATTTTCACTCTCCGCTTTGTATATCAATGGGCTTATTCATTCCATCATAAAGAGTCTTTACTGCCTGCCGGCTTCTGGATTATCAGCCTGGTCGGTTCATCGGTTATTGTGGCATACGGTGTATTCCGTCTTGATCCTGTGTTGATTTTGGGTCAATCCGTCGGATTCGTTGCCTATTTTCGCAATCTGATGATTGGACGTAAAAGCTCCAAGCAATCAGTTGCCTATGAAAAGTAAATTTCTTCCGTTTTTATTATTGCTGGCTGTACTGCCGGTGTTGATTTTCCGTGACTACACTCCCTCCAACGAGTTACGTTACTTGAGTATTGTTGACGAAGCATTGCGTAATGGTGATATTTTTACGTTCACTAATCATGGTATTCAGTATGCTGACAAGCCTCCTTTGTATTTCTGGATTCTGATGTTGGGCAAGTGGCTGTTAGGCAATCATGCCATGTGGTTTGCTTCACTCTTCTCTTTTATTCCGGCTTTAGTGATCATGTTGGTAATGGACCGGTGGGTGGAACGTGAAGTCTCTGTAGCTAACCGTTTATCGGCTCAATTAATGTTGATGAGTTGTGGACTCTTTTTAGGGTTGGCTGTTGTATTGCGCATGGATATGTTGATGTGTATGTTTATTGTGCTTGCTCTTCGTACTTTTTATCAGATGCTGAAAGGGCAAGGCAGTAAGAACTGGAATCAGTTTCTGTTTCCTTTTTATATTTTTATGGCAGTTTTCTCCAAAGGGCCTGTGGGGATACTGGTACCATTGGTGTCTACTTTCATTTTTTTGCTGATTACCGGACGTGTGAAGACCTTTGGACGTTATTGGGGATGGAAAACGTTCGCTGTATTATTGCTCGGATGTTTCATTTGGTTCGGTGGTGTTTGTTGGGAAGAGGGAGGATTAACTTATCTGCATGATTTGTTATTCCGTCAAACAGTGGGGCGTGCTGTCAATGCGTTCGATCATAGTGCCCCGTTTTATTATTATTTTATTTCTGTTTGGTATTCGTTAGCTCCGTGGGCTCTGTTTCTGGTCGGTATAATTATTGCCGGGGCTTGTCGCCGACTGATTCGTTCTGATATGGAGCGTTTCTTTATGGTCATAATTCTCACTACGTTACTGATGTTATCTTGTTTCAGTGGTAAACTGGCTGTCTATTTGGCACCGACTTTCCCATTTTTTGTTTATTTGGCTGTACTTTTGTTATCTCATTTCCGCTGGAATCAATGGTTGGCGTTGACGTTGCTTCTTCCTGCCGTCGTATTCGTGGCAGGGCTGCCGGCTCTTATTGTGCTGGGACGAATGCCGGGTACTGAATTCCTGGGACAGAAGCTTTTTTATGTAGCCGGTGGAATATTGACTGTCAGTGGTGGTACGGCTCTGTATTTTCTTTATCGGAAGAAATCGTTGAACAAGACTATTAATGTGCTTGCCCTCGGATTGTTTTGTGCTGTCTTTGTGGGAGGTTGGGATGTACCGGCTATTAATGGTGAGTTGGGTTATTCCGAGTTATGCCGGAAAGCAGTGGAACTTTCTAAGGAGAAAAACGTATCCGGTTATTGTGTCCTGAATGTACGTCGTTCTGAAAATATGGATGTGTATCTGCATGAAAGAGTGAAAGAAGTGACAGAAGAAGAAGTCTTGGATAATAAATATCAGAATACCATTTTGATGATTTCGAACAAAAAAATACGTTCGAACAAGAAACTGGAAGAGTTTGTTAATGGTAAAAAACATTACGTTATAGGTCGTTTTTCTGTAATGGTACTCTAAACTAAATTGAATCATGAAAGCATTAGTAACAGGAGCCGCAGGTTTTATTGGCTCTTATACGGTAAAAGCATTGGTAGCACAAGGTTGTGAAGTTGTGGGGTTGGATAACATCAACTCTTATTATGATGTACAGTTGAAATATGATCGTTTAGCTGATACCGGTATAACTAAAGAATCGATCGAGAAAGACATATTGTTGCCGAGTGCTAAATATCCTTCCTATCGCTTTATCAAGATGGATTTGACAGATCGTGAAGGATTGACCAACTTGTTTAAAGACGAACATTTTGATATTGTGGTGAATTTGGCTGCTCAGGCCGGTGTTCGCTATTCGATTGAAAATCCTTATGCATATATTGAATCGAATATTGTAGGTTTCTTAAATCTGTTGGAATGTTGTCGGCATTATCCGGTAAATCATTTGGTTTATGCAAGTTCAAGCAGCATTTATGGACTGAATGATAAAGTGCCTTATGCTGAAACAGATAAGGCAGACTCTCCGGTGAGTTTGTATGCAGCAACAAAAAAGTCGAATGAACTGATGGCGCATGCTTATAGCAAACTTTATAGTATACCTACTACCGGTGTGCGTTTCTTTACAGTATATGGTCCTTGGGGGCGTCCGGATATGGCTCCTTGTCTGTTTATGAAGGCAATATTAAATGGCGACCCCATTAAAGTATTCAATAACGGGCAAATGCGTCGTGATTTTACATATATCGATGATATCATTGCAGGTCTGATGAAGATCATTGCTCATCCTTCTGCCGATCCCATTCCTTTCTATATTTATAATATTGGAAATTCTGCACCGGTAGAGCTGATGGATTTCATTTCTGTTATTGAAAAAACAGCAGGTAAGACAGCCATTAAACAGATGATGGGTATGCAACCGGGAGATGTGGTATGTACTTATGCCGATACGGGCCGATTGGAAAAGGACTTTGGCTATAAACCCTCTACTTCTATAGAAGAAGGGATTCAAAAATTCTATGACTGGTATGTAGGCTATTTCAATAAATAATCCTATACCAGCTCTTTAAAAAGATAAACTGTTTTTGCTATCCGGAAATTATTGATGGCAAAAACAGTTTTTTTATTATAAGCAATTCTTCCGGAAGGCATTCCAAGAGTAATTTTAAATGTAGCTTATTCATTTATAATATTTCAAATAAATAATGATATACTAATATCAGATGATGATGTTGGGTAGTGGGGCACTTATTTTCTTGATTAAATAAGGCATTGGACGTCAATTAGTATAAAATAGGTAGTACAGAATGGAGGCCTCTTGTGTGTTGTTAATTGATTAAGTTCTTTCAGAACTATATCCACAGCATAGAAAGTACATTTCGGAGCTTTTAAGGCTAACAAATAATTCACATCTATTAAGTCTTTGGCAGATGTTATGCGGCAAAGATAAGAATAAGATTTAATAAAATGCAAAATACGAATCTTTTTTTTAATAAATCTCAATGTCTTCAAGCTAATTAGTCATTTGAAGTAAATCTAAACAGCCTTCTATTTTCCTGTTTAACTGGTATAAGTTGCGTTTAATCAATATGTTATATCTCTATTAGGTAGAATTAGGGTACAAACAAGTATAAATATTGCGTACGGTACCGAAGGAAATCAATACTTTTTCCGCTTTTATCTTACCAAATTGTATGAAAGTTGTGTTTTTCCAAGTCCTGAAAGGACTACTCCCCAATGGATTGCTTTCGGAATGGAGTATCAGCATAGTTCAGTAAAGTTCTAATATTGACAGAATACTAATAATCAAAATCAGAAAGCTTATGAAGACTTAGAAAAACGACTAAAAACAAATTCCGGGTTTTATAAATCTTCCGGATAGAACATTCCTTATTTTTATGTTTAACCGAAAAATTTAATGTATGACAAAAAGAACTAACCTGTTTCCGAGTTTAATCAAGACTCGTGAAATGAATTGTCTCAAAATAGCAGGTGCCAGTCTACTGCTATTATGTATTTCTCCTCAGTTTGCCGCGGCCGATGGGCTCAAACAGGATGCGGTTACCATTATGCAACAACAAAATCTAAAAGTCAGCGGCGTAGTTACTGATGAAGCTGGCGAACCTCTTATCGGTGTATCCGTATTGGTAAAAGGAACTACTTTAGGAAACATCACAGATCTGAATGGTCGGTTCTCTTTGGATGTTCCGGAAGGGAGCATTTTGGAAATTTCCTATATTGGCTATAAAACACAGAGTATCAAAGCCCAGAGAGAACCAATGAACATTGTTCTTAAAGAAGATGCCCAGAAGTTGGATGAAGTTGTCGTAGTGGGTTTCGGTACTCAAAAGAAAGTCAATCTGACCGGATCTGTGTCTGCTGTGACGGGTGACGATATTTCAAAACGGCCGGTTGCCAATGCTGCTATCCTGCTGCAAGGGCAGATTCCGGGACTTCGTGTCAATCAGGGACTTGGACAGCCAGGTGGGGAAGGAACCTCTTTTCGTATCCGTGGCCAGGGGACTTTCTCTTCCGCCGGGTCGGATCCTTTGATCCTGATCAATGGTGTACCGGGTAGTATGACAAATCTTGATCCCAGCGTGATCGAGAGTGTTTCTGTGTTAAAGGATGCAGCTTCGGCTGCTATTTATGGAGCGAGAGCTGCCAACGGGGTTATCCTGGTAACTACCAAGCAAGGTGCGGTAGGAGATAAGGTGCACATTAGTTATCATGGAAATGTAGGTTTGCACACACCCACCAAGTTATATGATCGTGTCACCAATTCTGTGGAATATATGGAGCTAGCGAATCTGGCCTGGAAGAACTCCGGAACCGGTAAACAATACACTCAAGACCAGATTAATCTTTATCGGAATAATGTCGGGGACCCCCAATATCCTAACTTTGACTGGCAGGACTATATGTTCCGTACAGCTGTGGTGCAGACACATAATCTCTCGATGGCCGGTAGCACGGAGAAGACTACCTACAATGTAGCTTTGAATTTTGTCGATCAGCCGGGTACTATGCGTGGATTTAAATATAGAAAATACAATGCCACAATCGACCTTACTGCGCGTATTACTAATTTTATAAAGGTGGGAACTTATGCCAACTTGATGTATGGTGAAACAGAGCAGCCTCGCCAGGGACAGAATGATGCTTTCCTCTCTACGCTTTCGCAGGCACCGACCTATATGCCTTGGTTACCGGATGACGGAACAGGTATTCGCCTCTGGACAAGTTCCGCTTATTCCTTCGAAAGTCATAACAAAAACATGCCTGCCATTATCGGAGATAACGCCATGAAGCGTGATAATAATTTTGATATAAATGCTCAGCTGTGGTTAGAGATCAATCTGGCTAAAGGCTTGACGTGGTATACTAAAGGAGCTGCCCGCCTTCAGTCTAACAAAAGTAAAGACTGGCGAGGAAGCACGACTTATACTTACGATTACCATACCGGCGAGAGATCGTCCGAACTCGATAAAGGCGGATTGGGATTAAGTGTAGGCGATGGCCGCCGTTTCTACACCAACCTTTATAGTTATCTGAAATATGATTTGTCGTTAGTGGATAATGCACATAATTTCTCTTTGATGGTAGGTTACAATCAAGAGTCGGAGAAATATGAAACGCTCAATGCCTATCGTAAAGACTTTGCATTTGACTTGCCGGTACTCAATGCCGGAGGGACAGCCGATTGGAGTAACAGTGGAGGTGAAGAAGAGTGGGCTATTCAGTCCTTGTTCGGACGTTTTAACTACGATTTTAAAGAGCGTTATCTGTTTGAAGCCAATATGAGATACGACGGAACTTCACGCATCTCCGATGAAAATCGTTGGGGAGTATTTCCATCATTCTCAGTCGCTTGGCGTGCCACAGAAGAAGAGTTTATTAAAAATTTGAATCTTAATTGGCTGAACAATTTCAAGTTGAGAGGTTCATGGGGACAGTTGGGTAACCAGAATATCGGACTTTATCCCTATCAAGCTATGATTTCGGGTGTGGATGACTATCCGTTTACCAAAACTTCGGATGGTGTTATTATCGGATATCAGCAGACAGCTTATGCCAACCGTAACATTAAGTGGGAGACCACTACTATTACCGATATCGGTTTCGACCTGCAGGTGTTCGATGGCTTGAGCGTAACTTTCGATTGGTATAAAAAGACTACTGATGACATATTGCGTTCTTCACAGGTGTCGAGTTTACTCGGACTTTCTGCTCCGACGGTGAATAATGGTTCGGTGGAGAATAAAGGTATAGAGGTTGCCTTAAACTATGCCAATATGGTGAAGGGAGGTACATTCAGGGGATTCCGCTACAATGCAGGGGTTTATTTTGACCGTTCGCGCAACAAGCTGACTGAATTTGGTGCAGAAGAAATCGGAAGTTACAGCATCAAACGTGAGGGATTACCTTATGATGAGTATTATATGTTGGAGTGTATCGGTGTATTTGCAGATCAGGCTGAGATCAATGCGTCACCAAAGCAATTTAATGATAACACACAGCCGGGTGATCTGAAGTACAAAGATATCAGTGGACCTGATGGAAAACCGGACGGAGTGATTGATAACTATGACCGCCGTACTTTCTCAGGACGTTTTCCGGGTTTCGAATATGGTATCAATGCCAGTGCGACATGGAAAGGTTTTGACCTGTCGCTGATCGGTCAAGGGGTAGCTGATAAAAAATATTATACTACTGACTGGGGAGTACAGCCCTTTATGCAAGGATCATCTCCCAACAAGGACTACATTAAACACATGTGGACAGAAGAGAATCCTTATGGTGCTAAGCATCCTAAACTCTATTGGCAGGATATGGGTGGAGGCAAGAATACACGTCCCAACAGCTATTACTTGAAGGATGCCTCTTTCTTCCGCCTGAAGAATGTGACTTTGGGCTATACGCTGCCTCGGGTATGGACCGAAAAGGCGAATATCTCTAAAGTGCGTATCTACTTCTCCGGTGATAATCTGTTGACTCTGACTCCGTACAAAGGACTCGACCCTGAACGTAACGGGGATGGAAGAGATGCCATCTATCCACAAAACAGAATCTATTCGTTTGGTTTAAATGTTGAATTTTAATTAGGACATGCAATGAAAAAGAATATTCATATATTGTTAGCTGCCACATTACTTTTCGGTGCCACCTCGTGTGAAGACTTTCTTCAGAAAGATCCTCCGTCAAGCCCTTCGCAAAGCGTATTCTGGCAGAAAAAGAGTGACTTTGAATCGGCTTTGGCCGGAACTTATTCGGTCATGTACTCCGGCGTATTTTCTCAGATTATGCCTTGTCTGGACGGATTGACGGATAATGCGATCGTACAACATAGCGAAGGTACGTATGGTTGGGCCAAGACGATTGCCCAGGGAGATCTTACTCCCAACCAAGGCGGGTTCGTTACCGATATTTACGGCAATTGCTATAAAGGCATTGCCCGTGTACATATCTTGATGGAACAACTCGATCAGTATACCGGATCGGATATCAGTGCGGATGAAAAAAAGTTTATGCTTGCACAGTGTAAAGCATTGCGCGGCTATTTTTATTCATGGTTGTATCAGTGTTATAAAGAGGTGCCTGTAGTGACTCAGTCTCTCGATCTGAATACGATGTATCAACCTAAGGCTACCCGCGCAGAAGTGTTGAATCGTGTAATGACCGACTATGACGAAGCCATCAGTGAATTGCCCGATAAGTTGTATTCCGATTCACAAACTTCCGGTCGGTTCACTGTTTCGGCTGTCAAGGCTCTGAAAGCGAGAATCCTGCTATTCGATGCTTACGATAGCAATGGAAAGGCTATTTCTTCCAAGATGGAAGAAGTACTGACTCTGTTGCAGAGTATCAAAGGTTATAGTTTGGCTGCGCGTGTGCGTGACAATTTTATCTCCGAAAAGCAATTGGCATCACCGGAGATCATGTTTTCCGTTCGCTTCCTGCGTCCGAACCTGACTCATTCTATGGATTTGTATTATGGCGCCTGGGCGGTTCTGGACCCCACCCGCAATATGGTGGACGCATTTGAATGTACGGATGGAAAGCCATGGGGAGAATCTCCTTTGACGGTACGTCCTGACGAAAGTATTTTATATGGTAATGACGATGCCCTGAAGAAAGCGGAACGTGCTAAAATGTTTATGAACAGAGACCGTCGTCTGTACGAGTCTGTCAACCATTCTATGATGGCCAATTTTGTCGATGACGGGTTTAAAGACGAAGAGGTTCAGGTGAACGAATCAAATAATAAAGGACCTACCGGTTTCAGCGCTCTCAAATATGTCCAACCTACGGATGTGACACCCGGATACAGTACTGTTTCGGATGCAGATATCGTTGTACTGCGTTACGCCCATGTATTGTTGATGATAGCCGAAGCCGAAAACGAAGCACACGGAGCTACCACAACAGCCTTGAATGCTATTAATGAAGTAAGGACACGTTCGGGACAACCGGCCATCGAAGCCGGTATCTCACAAGACGATCTTCGTGAACGTATCCGGAACGAATGGCGTATTGAAACTTGTTTTGAAGGGCTGCGTTACTTCCAGTTAAAACGATGGAAGTTGATGGATAAACGGGTGAACGGGGTAGAAGATCCTGCTTATCCGGGATACATCAAGGTGTATAAACCTGCATTTGAATTTTTCCCGATTCCACAGTCCGAAATAGATAAAGCGGGCGGTGTATTGAAACAGGACCCGGCGTATGAATGACAATCTGTACACCGAAGATATGACTTGTAACTAAACTCACCGTTGATAATAAAGATAATAAGCCGACGGAACGTATCATTCTTCATAAAGAAGAAATACGTTGCCGTCGGCTTTTTATAACCGATTAGGTTTCACTTCATAGTCCGGTAGAGTTGCCTCAGGACATCACTTGCGATATTCTGAATCAGTCGTACCAATGTGTAGTTTCTATTGGGACGAGATTACAGCCAGATAGCTCCTCCTTCGGCATCTCCGGCCTTATAGGTATAGGTTATGAATTCTTCCAGAGCTTCTTTCCAAGTCAGGTTGAAAGTTTCCATGATGGAGTGTACGGTACGGTTGCTGCCCTCGTCGAGACTGTCTTCGCCCACTTTCTCTAAGTTTGCTTCTTCATCTATATCGATAAATTCTTCCCGACTCCAGAATACAACGACCGGCAGATTCAGGTTAATATCCCATGTTCCCCGTTGTATCAATACCCCGGAAGGTTTGTAGAAAGGATCGAAAGTACCGGTCTGCGGATTTTTTTTGGATTCGTAACCGTGATACAGCCGGACTTTTAGATCGAACTCTTTGCGGTCTTTCAAGAAACGGATAATTCCTTTTAACCCTACCGGATTGTCCCGTCCCGTGATTTCGGCCTCTCCGCTGTGATAGGTCTTATCCCAGGGGGTAGTGTCTACATAAAGATAGTCTATCAGCTTCTGTGGATCGTTGTCGTCAGCTTCTATCTGTCCGTCGAAGGTTGGCTTTATATTTTCCGGTGTGAAGAAGTGCTGGTGTATGTTCTCTTGCCCGTTTTCCACAAACTGGTTATTCATCAGTTCGCCTTTGGCATTGTAGTAATAGATAAACATCAGATAGACGGGAGCAGGCGTAAAGCGTCCTTGATTTTTATATTCCCCGTTTTTCTGTACATAGAACTTCTTCTGGCTACCTTCTGCCAGTGTCCAGCCTTGTCCGGCCTTCAGTTCATAGGTAATGTCCTGTATTCTTTTTATATGTCGGGCAGGAGATTCGGGATTCTGATGCGGACCACCGTTGGTCTGTATCTCGTTCCAGTCGGCATGCAGGTGGCATTCTACCAGCCGGACCGTTACTTTGGCCGGGTCTTCATGCAACTTGTTTTTTGTTTCGTCTTCGGGAATCACCGGATCTTTGGTGCAACTATTAAACAATAAGACAAGAAAGGCCCCCGTCAGGAGCATTAAGATGGTTTTAGATGTAATTGTTTTCATTTTTCTTTCAATTGGTTTGTTGATATTATACAATGAATAAAAATCATAGTCAGAAGTTCCAGTTCAGTGTGCAACGTATGTCACGTCCCATATCATGCGCATAGTAGCGTGAGCGGTTGGTATATTCCTTATATTCCCTGTTGAGGAGGTTGTCTGCTGTCACAGTCAGTGTTAGTTTGTTTCCGTATTTTACGGGACACTCCATACTGGCTTCCGCTCCGAAAAGATGATAGGCGGGAGGGGTATATGGAATAAGGTCGGTTGCCGGATTAAAACGGTTTTGTTTCGCTACAAATTTGTGGCGGGCAGTCAGGCGAAACAGGATGTGTGACTTTGTTTGGTGCGTCCATGCCAGTTCATGACTGAGGTGGAAAGAAGGAATATAAGGGAGGTAATTCCCGGTTCCTTGTTCGTTTGCCCGGATAAAGGAGGCGATCAGATGATACTCCCAGGAGGCGGCAGGCATAAAGCGGAAGTCAAAATCCGCTCCTCTGAAAAAGGCGGGTGTCTGCCGGTACCGGAATACCGGATAAGTGCCTGAAATGACAGTGATGTTCTCTTTCAGCGGTTCATCATAAATATACCCCTTTATCCATTGCAGATAGCTGTCCAGACGGATATGGAACACTTTGTCCCGGTAGCTGACCGAGGTTATCCATTTGTGGCTTCGTTCGGCATTCATGGAGGCGTCTCCCCGGACAAACATGCCTGATCCTAATTCATTTCCGTTGCTGTACAGCTCGTGCACATGCGGGGCTCTCCATGTCAGTGCGAAGTTGGATGTAAGCTCCCAGTATTTTGAAAGTCGGTAGTGCCCGCCCAGGCCATACGTGAAATTACAGAATTTTCTGTTTCCCCCATAATAGTTTCCGGTCCAGTCATATCCGCCGGCACGTGTCTCTTGCCTATCCAGGCGAATTCCAGCTTCTACGGCGGTTTTTTCATACCGGTATTTCTGTATGCCGTACGCGCCTGCCTGCATTTCTGTGTAGTTGGGAATGACGGGGACGATTCCCGTCCCTGCTTTGCTGTGATTGTCGGTGAATATCATTTGTCCCCCGATTTCGGTCTGCCATGGCCCATAATTCAGTTTCCAACGGAAAGTATTTTGGATAGAACTCAGCAGCAATGCGACGGCCGGTATATCCGAATGATTCATCCGGCGGATGCGATTCTCCCGGCGGTCGTCTTTCTGCCAGGAAGTTTGCCAGTAAAAGACACCTGCCGCACCTGCATTGTATCTGACTTTTCCGATGGCAGTTCTGTGGACAACTTTTTGGTAGGGGTAAGAGATATGCCGTGTAAAAGGGTCTGTATATACCGGACGTCCCAAGCGGATACGTTCGGCAAGCAGGTCCTCACTTCCCATCTGTGCACCGAACATCACTCCCGTCTGTTCGCCGAAGTGGCTGTATATTCCTTCGATCCGTAATCGCCCGCTGTCATATCCCGCAGATGCAGAGAAGTGTAATCCTCTGGTTCCGGTATTGTTGAGCAAATAATGTGCCGTAGAGCGGTCTCCCGAATTTGAATAGGTCCCTTGCATACGCCAGGCGATGTTTCTGAGGAAAGGTAGTGTACCTTCCAGGCTTCCGGTTGCCGCATAGCGATGCCCGTTACTTCCGTAGAATGTGGCGATTCTGCCTTTGGGGTGTTCCTGCCCGAAAGCCAAAGGGGGCTGTTCCATCACGATAATACCTCCCAAGGCATCCGAACCGTACCTTACTCCGTCCGCGCCTTTTATGACCAGAATATTACCGCTTTCGTTTATATCTACTTCGGGAGCATGGTCTGTCGCCCATTGTTGCCCCGTCTGGCGCGCACCGTTATTGATGATCAGGATGCGGTTGCCATGCATTCCATGAATGACGGGTTTGGATACTGTTGTTCCTGTGCTGAGAGAACTGACACCACTGATCCGTTCCAACAATGTGGCAAGCGAACTGCCTGCCGCACGATGGATTTCGGAGGAAGA
>ULVM01079207.1_pt1 | contig 14627 bp, 10 predicted proteins | sample 1959451 | NCBI WGS metagenome assembly ULVM01 (sample SAMEA4835786, study PRJEB28245) | human gut metagenome | biome: gut microbiome; material: fecal sample | place: Denmark | collected 2008
AATAATGTGCTGACACCATTTCCAGTAGAATCATGTGTATGAAGATTAACTGGAATATTTAATTCTTCTTTTAATGCACTAATAAGTTTCTTCGCTGCATATGGTTTTACAAGACCTGCCATATCTTTGATCGTAAAGATATGAACACCTAAGCTTTCTAATTCTTTGGCTTTCTTTACATAGTAATCTAATGTATATTTTGTCTCGTTTGGATCTGTGATATCTCCTGTGTAGCAGATCGTTCCTTCTACGATCTTACCTGTCTTTAATGCTGTCTCGATCGGCATCTTCATATTCTCAACCCAGTTTAAGCTGTCAAAAATACGGAACACATCTACACCTTTTTGTGATGCTTCTTCGATGAATTTCTTAACAACATTATCTGGATAGTTGCTGTATCCTACAGCATTGGATGCTCGAAGTAACATCTGGATCAATGTATTTGGCATATGTTGTCTTAATAATTTTAATCTCTTCCATGGAGACTCTTTTAAGAAACGATAAGCTGTATCATAAGTAGCCCCACCCCATGCCTCTACAGAGAATGCATTCTCCATAAATGCGTTTGTCGCATCAGATGCTCCGATCAGATCTTTTGTTCTCATACGTGTTGCCATTAAAGACTGCTGTGCATCACGCATTGTTGTATCTGTAATCAGTAATCTCTTCTCATTTAACAGGCTCTGTGTGAAGTCTTTAGCTCCCATCTCTAAGAACTTGTCTCTGGAACCATAAATCTTCTTCTCTGTATCATACTTTGGAAGAGTTCTTGCTTCAAAATCTGGTTTGTCAAGAACGGCTTTCTGCACATTCACCATCTTATTTCCTAAAAATTCAAGGATCTTTGTTGCTCTGTCCTGACTTTCTGGAAGTAAGAATAATTCTGGCGTTTCTTCAATAAATGTTGTATAGCATCTTCCCTCACGGAATGTCTCATTATTTAATACATTGATCAAGAATGGGATATTTGTCTTAACTCCACGAATACGAATCTCTTTTAATACACGGATAGATTTGTCAACCGCTCTTCCAAATGTACGATCATGAGAGATCGCTTTTACCAATAAGCTGTCATAGTATGGTGTAATCTCTGCTCCTGCATATGCGTTACCACCATCTAATCGAATACCGTTACCAGCTCCAGAACGATATACCGTGATCTTACCTGTGTCTGGCAGAAAGTTATTCATTGGATCTTCTGTTGTGATACGTGTCTGAATAGAGTATCCATTACATGTCACTTCCTCCTGAGATCCAATACCGATCTCTTCAGAATCTAAAGAATATCCTTCTGCTACAAGAACCTGTGTCTGTACGATATCGATTCCTGTTACCATCTCTGTGATCGTATGTTCTACCTGTACACGAGGGTTCATCTCAATAAAGTATGCATTATTATCTGCATCTACCAGGAACTCTAATGTTCCAGCATTCTTATATCCTACATGTTTTGCAAGACGGATAGATGCTTCAAAAATCTGCTGTCTTACTTCTTCTGGCACGCTGAATGCTGGTGCATATTCTACAACCTTCTGATGTCTTCTCTGTACAGAGCAGTCACGGTCATATAAATGAACAACATGTCCATACTGATCACCAATGATCTGAACCTCGATATGTTTTGGACTCTTTAAGTATTTTTCAACGAAAATCTGATCGTCTCCAAATGCTTTCTTGGATTCATCTCTTGCTTCTGCATATTCTTTTGGCATCTCTTCGGCTGAATGAACGATACGCATTCCACGTCCTCCACCACCATTGGAAGCCTTTAACATTACAGGATATCCAACTTGGTTCGCAATCTTAGTCACTTCTTCCAGTCCGTGAACCGCATGGTCTACACCAGGAATGATTGGAACATCAGCTTCAATTGCCATCTGTTTGGAAGAAATCTTATCTCCCATCTTGCGCATTAAGCTTGAGGATGGTCCGATAAATGTGATTCCATTCTTCTCACAGGCATCTACAAAGTCAGGATTCTCTGATAAAAATCCATAACCTGGATGAATTGCATCTACGTTCTTCTCTTTTGCAATACGAATGATCGTATTGATGTCAAGATAGGCATCGATTGGTCCTTTGTCCGGATTCAACTGATAAGATTCATCAGCTTTAGAACGGAATAAGGCATAACGGTCTTCTTTTGAAAAGACACCAACCGTTGTAATTCCAAGTTCATTTAAAGCTCGGAAAACTCGGATCGCAATCTCACCACGGTTTGCAACCAATACTTTTTTAAACTTCTTTAATTCCATGGTCATAACTCCTTTTCGAGGTTTATCATTTTAAAAAAATGTATTTTTAAAACTGATTATATCGCAAAACTTGTTTTTTTACAATACTTGTACGAAAAAAGAACCCTGATTTATAAAAATCAGGATTCTTTGATAAAGATCTTATTCTTCTGTTTTTTCTTCTTCGTTAGCTAATGCTTTCATACTTAAGCTGATCTTCTTGTCGTCTTTCTTGAAGTCAACTACTTTAGCTTCGATTTCCTGTCCAACGCTTAATACGTCAGATGGTTTGTCGATATGTTCTTTTGCGATCTGAGAAACGTGAAGAAGTGCATCGATTCCTGATTCTAACTCAACGAATGCTCCGAAATCTGTCATACGTGCAACTTTACCTGTTACAACACTTCCTACTTTGTATTTCTCTTCTGCTTTTAACCATGGATTCTCTTCTGGGAATTTTAAGCTTAATGCAATCTTTTCTCCCTGAATATCCTTGATCAGAACTGTTACTTTATCTCCAATATTGAAGACCTTCTTAGGGTTTTCAACACGTCCCCAAGACATTTCAGAAATGTGAAGAAGTCCGTCTGCTCCACCTAAATCGATGAATGCACCGAAGTCTGTTACATTCTTAACAACTCCTTCTACTTTCATTCCTGCTTCGATCTTCTCGAATAATTCTTTCTGTTTTTCTTTCTTAGCAGCTACTAATAACTGTTTGCGGTCTCCGATGACTCTTCTCTTACGAGGGTTGAACTCGCTGATAACGAATTCGATTTCCTGTCCTTCGTATTTCTTTAAGTCTCTTTCATAAGAATCAGAAACTAAGCTTGCAGGGATGAATACACGTGCTTCTTCGATCAATACGCTTAATCCACCATCTAAAACCTGAGCTACAGGTGCTTTTAAGACTTCTTTATTCTCGAAAGCTTCTTCTAAACGTTTGTTTCCTTTTTCAGCTGCTAATCTCTTATAAGTAAGAAGAACCTGTCCTTCTCCATCATTCACTTTTAATACCTTAGTCTCCATAGTATCACCAACTTTAGCAACAGTTGTTAAATCTACGTTGGCTGAATCATTAGAGTATTCACTTCTTGTTAAGATACCATCTGCTTTGTATCCGATGTTTAAGATGATCTCATCTGGTTTCACATCGATAACTGTACCTTTCACTACCTCTCCGTTGTGAATTGTCACAAAACTTTCCTCTAATAATTCTTCAAAACTCTTTTCTGTCATGCTAGCATGAACCTCCTTGATAATTTTCTGTGGGGTTGAGGCCCCCGCTGTAATACCTACCTTACCAGTCGATTCAAAAAGTTTCAAATCCAGGTCTCTAAGTGTCTGCACAAAAAAGGTGTTCTCACACTCTTTCTTACTAATCTCATATAACTTCTGGCTGTTGGAGCTTTGCTTATCTCCGATCACAACCATTGCATCTACACCCTTAGCGATAGACTTTGCTTCCAGTTGACGCTCTTCCGTGGCATTACATATTGTATTACATACTCCTATATCATAACCCTTTTTATTCAGAATTTCAACTAAATCTTGAAATTTCTTGTAATTAAATGTCGTTTGTGATACAAGAGTCGTCGGCTTGTTAAGATCGATCCCTTCAAACTGCTCTGCATCTGAGATAATATGCACTTCTCCAGTACACCATCCTTTGATTCCCTGAACTTCTGGGTGCTGCTCACTTCCAACGATGATCACCTGATCACCATCGTTGCCCGCTTTCTCTACGATCTTGTGGATCTTTCTGACAAATGGACATGTTGCATCAACTAATTCCAATCCTTTTTCATGGATCAGATCATAAATTTCTCTCGCAACTCCATGGGAACGTATGATAACCGTTCCTTCTTCCAAAGCTTCTAATTCTTCTCTGGAATTGATCACTTTCACGCCCTTTTTCTTCAGATCATTAACAACCTCTGAATTGTGAATGATCGGCCCGTATGTGTATACATTTTTCTTTCCTGCTTCTTTATATACAGTGTCAACAGCACGCTTCACGCCAAAACAAAACCCTGCTGTTTTTGCTAAAATAACTTCCATCTTTATCCTCACTGCTTGCAAATAAACTTTTTATTATTTTACTTTTTCAAATTCTGCAACGATCGCATCAACAACTTCTTCGATCGTCATATCAGAAGAATCAACCAGCACTGCATCTTCTGCCTGTTTTAGCGGTGCGATCTCACGTTCCATATCCTGACGGTCACGGATAATGATATCTTCCTCAATCTTATCGAAATCAGCCTCTACACCTTTTTCTACCAATTCTTTGTAGCGGCGCTCGGCTCTTACTTTAGATGATGCAGTTAAATAAATCTTTAAATCGGCATTTGGCAGTACGTTTGTTCCGATATCTCTTCCATCCATTAAGATATTAGCCGTCTTGGCAAGATCTCTCTGAAGATCTAATAGTGTTGCTCTTACCATTTTATATGCAGATGTCTTCGAAGCCATATTTCCAACTTCCTCGGTACGGATCAGTCCATTTACATTTTCCCCGTTTAATAACACCTGCTGCACTCCATCTTCATAGTTGATACTTACATGAATATCTGAACATGCTTTGTTGATCGCCTCTTCATCCTTTGGATCGATCTCATGTCTGATGAAATAAAGAGCCATCGCACGGTACATTGCTCCTGTATCCACATAAATAAATTCTAATTTCTTTGCAATTGTTTTTGCAATCGTGCTTTTTCCTGCTCCTGCTGGTCCATCAATCGCAATACTATACATTATCTTTTCCTCCTGATCTGCTTCCTAATATATTAATTCATTCCTGCAAGATATCCTGTTGACCATGCGATCTGAAGGTTAAACCCACCTGTGACCGCATCAAGATCTAATACTTCCCCTGCAAAATATAATCCTTTGATCTTCTTTGATTCCATCGTCCCCGGATCGATCTCTTTGACGTTAACTCCGCCTTGTGTAATAATCGCTTCTTTAAATCCACGCACTCCTGTAATTGTAAGTTCTAAATGCTTTAATAAAGAAACAAATCGTTCTCTTTCCTTCTTTGTGATCTCGTTAACCTTCTTATGCTCTGGAATTCCTGATAACTCTATCATAACAGGAATCAGCTTCTTCGGCAAAAGATGATCTAAGGAATTTACAAAATCTTTGTTTAATGTCTTATTAAAATCCTTTAATACTCTGTGATCTAACTGTTCTTTGTTAAGTGCTGGTTTCAGATCAATGATAAATTTTAATTCTTTGCCCTGATATTTTCCAATATAACTACTTGCACTTAAAACGACTGGTCCACTGATTCCAAAGTGTGTAAAGAGCATTTCTCCAAAATCATCGTAAATCTTCTTGCCATCTGCAGTCATTGTCACTGCGACATTTCTTAAAGATAATCCCATCAACTGTTTACAATAATCTTCTTTGATCTCAAACGGAACAAGTGCAGGCGTAAGTTTTGTCACTTTATGTCCTGCTTTTCTTGCAAAATCATATCCATCTCCAGTCGATCCGGTTGCCTGATAGGACATACCTCCTGTTGCAACAACGACTTTATCTGCCTTCACTGTGTCTCCAGATGCCAGTCTTACTCCTGTTACAATTCCATCTTCGATCAGAATCTTTTTGACAGTTGTATTGAAATATATGTCAACATTCTCTTTTCTAAGACCTCTTTGTAATGCTGCGATAACATCTGAAGAATGATCAGATACAGGGAATACTCGATTTCCTCGTTCCACTTTCAGAGGGCATCCAAGTTCTTCCAAGAATTCCATCATTGCATCATTGGTAAAAGAATAGAAACCACTGTATAAAAATTCCTTGTTGGTCACAACATGATCTAACAGCTCTTCGATCTCACAGGCATTTGTCACATTACAGCGTCCTTTTCCTGTGATAAAAATCTTCTTTCCTAATTTTTCATTTTTTTCATATAAGGAAACATCGTTTCCACATTTTGCTGCCTGATATGCAGCCATCATGCCGGCAGCTCCGCCACCGATAATGATCACTTTCATAGATTACTTCCTTCTATTTAATTCTAAAATTCAATTCCAGCTTTCTTTCGTGCTGTCTCAAGTACTTTCACAACCGCAACTGTCTCATCCAAAAATTCTTTTGCCGTCTCATAATCTTTTTCATCAATGACTCTTGCAAAATCTGTAAATTCCTGTGTCATGCGGTGGTGATGCTCTGGAGCCTTATAATCTTCTGTGATCGTTGCACGAACCATCGCTCCTGCTGCATCTTTTACTTTTTCTTTGATATTTTCATCTGCATAAACCGTCTTTAATTCAGAAGCAATGTTTGGTTTAGAATCTACTTTCATAAAACCTTTTTCACCCTGAACACAGACGTATCCTGGACTGTCTGAATCTTTACTTCCTGTACAAACCGCACTAAATCCATCATATTCCATCACAAGTGTTCCTGATGTATCAATTCCATTTGGTCCGATATTTGGATAATATGTCGCATCTTTTGGCTCTCCAAATAATCCTACACAATAATGAATATTATAGACGTTGATATCATATAATGAACCTCCATAATATGCAGGATCAAAAGAATGTGTGATATCTCCTTCTAAATATGCATCGTAACGGCTGGAGTACTGAGAATAATTACAAAGTGCCATACGGATATTCCCCAGTTTATTCAGGTTCTTTTTCATCTCATAAAACACTTCGTTGTGAAGTACTGTGATCGCTTCAAAAATAAATAATTTCTTGTCATTTGCAATCTTCTCTAAATCCTTTGTTTCTTCATAAAATCCAGTAAATGGCTTCTCAAGGATGACATTCTTTCCTGCCAATAATGCCTGTTTTGCATATGGATAATGAGCACTGTTGATCAGTCCTATGTAAACAGTATCTGCTTCTGTCTTTTCAAGTAATTCTTCATAGTCTGTGTAAACTTCTTTGATCGCATACTGTTTTGCAAATTTTTCTGCCTTATCCCTGCTATGTGGTCTTGCAAAAATCGCTGTTCTCTCAATTGTTTCTACTGGTTCCATTGCAAACAATGCATCTTCAATAATCTTTCCTGTTCCAATAAGTGCAAGTTTCATAAGCTTTCCTCCATTTCATATCTTATAATAATGTTTCTATATCTTTTTTCATTTGAACAATATCTGCCTCTTCCAAAGATACGCCCAATACCTTGGCATTATCTTCAACCTGCTCTGGTTTCCTTGATTGCTTTTCCCACCGATCGCCCATGTTCCCATTCCTAAGAATGGTACTTTTATTCCACTTTTCCTATTTCGATCAAATTTACCATTGTGACTCCTTTCTAAGATATCCTTTTATAGTAAATTCTTCTTATGGATGAATGAACATCGCATCCCCGAAAGAAAAGAATCTGTATCTTTCTTTTACTGCGATATTATAAGCATTTAAAATATGTTCTCTTCCTGCGAGTGCAGAAACTAACATTAATAATGTAGATTCTGGCAGATGGAAGTTTGTGATCAGTCCATCGATCACTTTAAATTTGTATCCTGGATAAATGAAGATGTCTGTCCATCCGCTCTTTGCATGCAGAGTTCCATCTTCTTCTGCAACAGATTCCAAAGTTCTTGTACTTGTTGTTCCAACAGAAATAACTCTTCCACCGTTTTTCTTTGTCTCATTGATAAGTTCTGCATCTTCCTCTTCAATTCTATAAAATTCAGAATGCATATGATGCTCTAAAACATCATCAACTTTTACTGGACGGAATGTTCCAAGTCCAACATGAAGTGTTACATATGCGATATTAACTCCCATGTCTTTGATCTGTTGTAATAATTCCTTTGTAAAATGAAGTCCAGCAGTTGGTGCTGCAGCTGAACCATCATATTTGGCGTAAACTGTCTGATAACGATTCTTGTCTTTTAATTGATGTGTGATATATGGTGGTAATGGCATCTGTCCAAGTTCGTCTAACACTTCCTCAAAAATGCCTTCATATTCAAACTTCACCAAACGATTTCCTTCATCAACAACATCTATGACTTCTCCAACTAATTTTCCATCTCCAAAAGAAATCCTTGCTCCCGGACGTGCTTTTTTCCCTGGCTTTACAAGAGTTTCCCATACATTGTCCTGTTTTCTCTTGAGAAGTAAAACTTCAACTTTACCGCCAGTTTCTTCTTTGGCTCCGATCAGTCTTGCAGGAATTACTTTTGTGTTATTCAACACAAGACAGTCTCCCGGTTTTAAATAATTTACAATATTATGGAAGACATCATGTCCGATCTCTCCTGTATTTTTATCTAATGTTAATAATCTGGAACTTGATCTGTCCTCAAGTGGATCCTGAGCGATCAATTCTTCTGGTAAATCAAATGTAAAATCTGATACTTTCATTTTATTTGTATCCCTTCTATATTATTTCTTGATCATTCAAATACATTTCAGTATAACACGAACCGTCATCATCCGCAACGAACATCAGATCACCTGATGAGCAAGCCATTTTCTATTTTTAAATCGTATTGTATAAATAATTCCACGGATCGTCCAGTCTGTAAACATTCCGATCCACACTGCGATCGGTCCCATATGAAAAACTCTCGCAAGTACCATAGCAAGCACAACTCTGCAAAGCCACATGCACAGCATGGAGGTCGTCATTGTAAATCTAACATCTCCTGCTGCCCTGAATCCATATGGTGGAATAAATGCCATGATCCACACGATCGGTTTTACGATCGTGATACATGTTACCATGAATATACAAAGTTTTGCACTCTCTGGTTCCATGCCTCCAAAATATGTGATCGGATAAGTAAGCCCAAACATCAAAAGACATGTAGCGATCAATACAACTTCTGCTGCAATGGAAATCTTCTTTATATAATAGACTGCTTCTTCTTTTTCTCCTGCTCCAAGACATTCTCCAACGACTGTCATCAATCCGATTCCCATTCCGATCGACATGATACCATTCAAATTCTCGATGATATTGGTCATTCCCTGTGCCGCGATCGCCGCCGTTCCCATCAAAGATACCGTTGACTGGATCGCAAGCTTTCCAAATTGGAACATTCCATTTTCAATTCCTGATGGAACTCCGATATGTAAGATTCGTTTGATCTCTTCCCATTCTGGACGAATCGAAAAATAGTCTCTAAGCTGTATCTTCATCTTCGGATTTCTCAATTTATAAAGCACCGCAACCATTGCAAATGCTCTGGCGATCATCGTCGCTGCAGAAGAACCTGCTACACCCAAATGCAATACCCATACAAATATCAGATTCAATGCAACATTAATGCCATTTGCAACAAAAGAAATCTGCATCGGAAGTTTGCTGTTCTCCTGTGCTCTTAAAATGCAGGCTCCGTCATCGTACAATGCGATAAATGGATAAGACATGGCCGAAAAGAAGAAGTACTTCTTCGCATTGTCCATAACCGCTGGTTCCACCTGTCCAAAGATCACTCCAAGAAGCTGGTTGCTGAATAAATGACACGCGATTGCAATGACCAGTGACATTGCGAATGTAATAAACACTAACTGCCTGGCTGCATTCGTTGCTCTCTCTTTCTTCTCACATCCAAGATAATGAGAGCAAACAACCGTACCACCTGAAGCCAGTGCAAAAAATGCCTGAACTACCAGAATATTAATGGAATCTACCAGACTGACAGCAGAAATCGCTGCTGATCCTAAATTGCTGACTACAAGGGTATCTACCGTACCCATAAACGAATTTAAAAGCTGATCAACTGCCAGTGGTAACATGAGGGCGATCAGCTTTTTGTTTGTAAATCGTCTTTGTTTCATCTTTTTCTTTTTACATCTCTTTTCTATCTTTATTTTCCTAACCAAAATATACCTTTTTACATTCTATAAACATGATGTTCTTCTGTCAATATAGGAAATATAATTTTTTATTTTCATGTCTGGTATATCAAAAAAGGAAGAGCGCACAAGAATGATTCTGCATGAATCTTCCTTTTACGCTCTTCCTATATAAATACTGTATTGGTAATTTTTCTAGCTATCCTATGATACGTCTTGCACAGATTGGTGTTCTATAATTTACGTTTGAAATCTTAATTCCTCCTCGCGGATATGGTGCGGAATTACTTGCATGTACTACCTGACCACCGCCGATATAAAGTGCCACATGATCAATGCTTCCACCATCTCCATAGAATACCAGATCACCGGCTCTTAAATTGCTCGTAGATACTGCTCTTCCATCACCAGACTGGGAACTGCTCGTACGACTGATACTGTATCCAAACTTCGCCATAATCTGCTGCGTAAATCCAGAACAATCAATTCCGTTGGTTAAGCTGTTTCCACCATATCGGTATGGATTTCCAACAAACTGCTGCGCATAACTTGCGATCCTGCTTCCTGTTGCTGATGAGCCACTAGATGATACGGATACGGAAGCTTTCTTTGTTGTCTGTGTGGAACCTGTTGTACTTCCAGATGTTGTTCCATCATCAGAAGTATGACCGCTTGATGTTGTGGATACTGATTCATTTTCAGACTTACTTCTGGCTGCTTCTTCTGCTCTTTTCTTCGCCTCTTTCGCTTCTTGCTCTGCCTGAATCTGCTTCATGGATTTCGCTTTTCCAAAAGAGTATGTTACTTTTGCATAATCTTGTGACACATATCCTGTCTGGCCATCAACCTTGACTTTTGCCCAGTCATTGGTCTGTTTCTTCACTTTTAATTTATCATCTTCAGATACCAATGTAACAATCTTTGAATCCGTAGATGCTTTCTTACGAACTCTTAATGTTTCCGTCTGAACTTTCGCCACCTTTTTCACATTTTGTTTCGCAAAGTTTTCAATCTCATCGCCAAATACAAGATACTGATTTTTTACATATCCTGTAACATTTCCTGATCTTACTTTTGACCATTCAGATCCTTTCTTCAGCACAGTTGCAATATTACCTTTTTTCATTTTTCCTACGATCTTTGCATTTATACTACCCTTTTTTCGGATATTTAATGTTGTTGTAGAATAAATATCTGCAACTGCTTTATTCGCATATTTACTTTCCGTTGCTGTATTTGTTTCTTTTGTTGTATCTTTCTCATCTGCTTTTATATTTCCTGTCGTCAACACACTCGCGGCAATCGTAAGCATCGCCATCGACAGTCTCATTTTCCTCGTTATCATAATGTTCCTCCTGTAAATGTTACAATTTTGTTAACTCGAGTATGTGTGTATTATAGCACTTATATGTAGTATGTCAATACTTTCGATTATTATTTTGTAATATTTTTGTAATATTTAGTCTATTTTTGTAATATTATGTCGAGGATTGTTTTTTCTTGATACTTATACTCCGACAGAACCGATAACATTCAACATACACACTCACTTAAATTGTCCAATCTTGTAATTGTCCACACTCCAGACTTCAGGTATATGATAAAAATTAAATAAGCAACCGAAAACGCAGCATTGGAATTTTGCCATATTTTGAACAAATTCGCAGCCCAATTGGACGAGTGTCTGAGCTTCAAAGACTTTTGTCTAAAACAAAACTTCAGAGCGAGTTCTCGTAGGAAATTGGGCGGATAAGCGATTTGTTCAAAATGTGAGCAAAATTCCACCGCTGCGTTTTCGGTTGCTTATTTAATTTTTATCATATACTGAAAGACTATAGTTGGCCAACTTACAACTTAAAATTCATACTTCATCACGCGATATGAATATTTATCTGCTTCATATTCAAAGGACTGAATCAGTTTTCCATCTTTATCATACTCTCCAAATGTCTTACTCATTCCACTGCTAAACGGAATATTCCCCCCTAAATGCTGCACGCTGCTTACGATTGCTGAATAAGGCAAACTAAATTGCTGTGCAAGTTTATAAGCCCTTGTCTTCTCATCTACAAGAAATTTTGAGTAATAAGAAGTTCCACTTTTAAAGTTTCCCACATTCGGATACATACTCCAGTCAAAAGTTGGAATAGATGTTGCCTTTCCATAGTTATTATTAAACATATATAAATAATATTGTCCTTCTGGAAGGGAATCGTCATATTCTACAGTGATCATATGCTGTCCTGCATTTGCAACGAAGTCTCCTTCTCGTTTTAACTGATATTTGGCAATATCTGTCCCATTATAGATTGTTCCACGATGGATCACATAGTCTAATTCTGGTTTTGTGTAAATATTTTTAATCTTAAGGATTGAACTTTGTTCTCTGCTGCTTAAGACCAAACTATTACCATCATCAAGAAAATCAAAAGAATTAATGTGTATCCAGTCTAGTTCAGTTCCTCCATAAGTATTTCTACCACCTTTTCTCTGGATCGCCAGTTTTCTCATTAACGGCAGAATTTTTTCACAGTCAAAGAGCATACTTGTCTTTCCTGTCTTTATATCCACCTGTACGATCGTATCTTCAATCGTATCTTTGTCCAGATTATTTACCAGACAAATGATCTTATCGTGTTTCTTGTCATAACGGAAATCGTGATGAAATTGATAATTCCCAATATCAATGGTCCTTGTCACTTTTCCTATACAATTCGTAAATGCAATTTTATTATAGTCATAAGAATATACCAGCTGTCCTTTGATAAATAAAAAGCGGTCTGTACGATATTTGTTCAAAGGCATTCTTCCCCTGCTCACTCCATTATTATCATACAGATAGATGTTTGACACATCCGCTTTATCATGTCCAAACAGGCAAAACAGGCCATCGCTCATCTTTGCTTTGCTTGTCCCTGTATTCTTCTTAAGAATTGCAGGAATGACATCATCTTTCGGTGCTGTCACGTAGAAATGTGTTTTCCCGACAGCTCTTCCATCTTCATTAAAGAATTGCATTGTGATCTTATTCTTCGCTCCTGGAACAAGTCCTTTGATCTGATATTCATGTGTTGTCACATATTTCTTTCCAGATACAGATTTCAATGTACGTTTGTATGGACTCGCACCTGCTTCGCTGGCTTCTACAGTACATACTGCATAAGATGCACGATCATTTTTTGCATAATAGTACAAAGATGTTGTGTATGTTCCATATGCATTCCAGACGATCAAGGGCTTATTGAAAGTATAATTTTTGCCTTTCTTTAATGCTTTCAACTGATCATCCGTTTCTTTTTGATAACTTTGTGTAAAGATATCTGTCTGTTTGTGCGTTATGCTTTTTGGAGTTACTTTGATTTCTTTTTCTTTCACACTCTTGAAGAATTCCTCTTCCTTATAATTGTGATAAGCTTTGGTTCCAAAGAAAATTGCTGTTGCACATAAAGCGATCAATACGATCATAATCCCCACACGTCTTCTTCCCTTTTGACGTTCCCTCTTTACAATTTCCTTTACAGTTTTCATCATGTTCTCCTCCATAAAGTTATTTCTATGGTATTATGTCATATTTTTGTAATATTTGCAACTTTTTTTGTTATATAATGAAAAAAATTTCCTGTATTTGTATGTTATCCAAACTTAGATTTTAAATACACCTACTGCGTTTTCCAAAAAGAAAAGAAGATCTTCCACATCAAAAACTCTCACGTTCTTTACTGCATCTTCTGGCACTTTCAGATATGTTTTTAATTCTTTTAACACCTGCTTTACATCCTCATAATCAACTTCTTTGATCCCAGGATTTGATATATGGGAATCAAGTGTTGTCGGAATCTGATAACGATTTACAAGGTACATATTCATCTTTGTGTAGTCCCCATAGTAGTATTTCTCTGAGAAAAAATCCTGCTTTGATAATCTTTGTCCTGTCCGTTTTAATAAAACATCTTTTACCATATCTCTTCTTTCTTCTCTCTCATCTTGTGCATTTCGAAACTCTACGATCCTTGGCATATAGTATTTGAAAAATCTTCGATCGATGTAGAGATGAAAGAGATATCCGACCACACTGCTGTTTGATAGAAGATGCTTATATTTCTTGATAAACCAGCTTGTTTCCGGGTATTCTATCATGCGATCGTGATATTTTGGATCTCTGAAATGGGATCTTGCTTTGATCTTTGTTGTATCTGGCAGAAGATTTCCGATCAGAAAATTATTTTTATCTTGTTTTGTCTTTAAAAATTCCTGTCCTTTTTGTGTCTTTAGAAACATCTGGGCAGCAGATAAATGTAAAATGTATCCTGGCATGATTGTTTCGTTTCTCCTTTGTTGTATCGGTTTGTTTTCCATTCCATATTACAGATTGATTCACTTTAAATATTTCTAATTCTACCATTTGATATTGCAAATAACAAGGAATGCTGCATAAGAAAACACAGGACATCCCTGCTTTCGCCGGAATGTCCTGTTCTACCCATGTATCTTTACTTTATTGTTTCCTATTTTACTTTCACGTTCACTTTATATGTCTTTCCTGTTGTACGAAGTTTTACTGTGACCGTTGCTTTTCCTTTCTTCAAGCCTTTGATCGTTCCTTTTGAGGATA
>ULVM01050790.1_pt1 | contig 14373 bp, 10 predicted proteins | sample 1959451 | NCBI WGS metagenome assembly ULVM01 (sample SAMEA4835786, study PRJEB28245) | human gut metagenome | biome: gut microbiome; material: fecal sample | place: Denmark | collected 2008
GCAGGATCCAATATTTTTAATCTGATGGTAGTCTGCGGTGCCTGTGCACTGTTTGCACCACTTGCCATTGAAAAGAATACATTGATGAAAGAGTTTCCGTTTTCGATTCTCTGTGCCGGTCTGCTTGTAGTTATGGGATATCTTGGAATGTCGTTAGGCCGCATGGATGGTGTGATCCTGCTTGTGATTTTTGCCGTATACCTGTTCTGGATGATACAGTCTGCGAAAAAAGCAAGGACATCCGGGGATAAACTGGAAGCAGAAGAGGAGGCACTTGCCGAGGAAGAAATCAAAATCCTTCCGATGTGGAAATGCATAGTTTTTATTATTGGTGGAATGATCGCAATAAAGTTCGGCGGTGACTTTGTAGTCGATGGCGCATCTGCGATCGCAGCCGGATTCGGCTTAAGCCAGACACTGATCGGTCTTACAATCGTGGCACTTGGAACCAGCCTTCCGGAGTTAGTGACTTCCATCGTGGCAGCAAGAAAAGATGAGGTGGATATGGCACTCGGAAATGTGATCGGTTCTAACATTTTCAATATCTTATTAATCCTCGGTGTTGCAGCAGCGATCAGCCCGATCGCATTCCTCATGGAGAATATCATTGATATTATCATCCTGATCATCATGAGTGTGGTTGTATGGGGATTCGCCTGGACATCCAGAAAAATCAACCGCACAGAAGGTATTATCATGCTTCTTATGTATGCGGTTTATATGGTGTATATCTGCATGCGGTAAAAGAAATAAAACGTCTTGACACAAACAGTAAAGAACAGTAAAATTATTGCAAAACAGTAAAAGACAGTAAAGAACAGTAAAACAATACAAGGACAGTAAACAAGAGTAAAGAACAGTAAAACTAAAGGGGCATATATGCAGAATCCATTTACGCTTACATTCGGAAAAAGTCCGCTCGAACCGGTGGAACGACCGGTGCAGACAAATGAGATCGTGGATGCATTTACAGCAGAGTCTGTCAATCAGCAGATGTTTATTATCACAGGGGTACGTGGTTCAGGGAAAACCGTGATGATGACCGAGATCGCCAGAAGATTACGGGAGAAAGAAAACTGGGTAGTAATAGAACTCAATCCTTCTACGGATTTGTTACAGGCAATGCTGGCAAAATTAAATAGCAATAAAGTCTGTGCAGCAATTATAAAATCGGCAAAGATTGATCTTTCTTTTTTTGGTTTTGGGGTAGCAATCGAAGGAGTACCGGCGATCACAGATGCGGAGACTGCGATTATTACAATCTTAGAGAAAATGAAAAAGAGTGGGAAGAGACTGCTTGTTACCATTGACGAGGTCACAAACAACGATTTTATGAAAGTTTTTGCGGGATCCTTCCAGATCTTTGTGCGGCAGGATCTGACAGTATTTTTGTTGGCAACAGGGTTATATGAGAATATCGATGAATTGCAAAATGAGAAAAACCTTACCTTTTTATACCGGGCACCTAAGATCCAGTTAAAGCCATTGAATCAGCTGGCGATCATCAATAAATATAAGAATATTTTTGGCACAGACCGTGATACGGCAGAAAAGATGGCGGAACTCACAAAAGGGTATCCATTTGCATTTCAGGTACTCGGTTATCTGACATGGAATCACAGTGGTCATTATGAGGTAGTAATAGATGAGTATGAACAGTATTTGAGTGAGTTTGTATACGATAAAATATGGTCAGAGTTATCGCAGAAGGATCGCATTGTGGCAAGGGGAATTGCCGAGACGGAAAGCGGAAAAATCAAAGAGATCCGGGAACATCTTGGCATGGAGACAAACGAGTTTAATCCCTACCGGAAAAGACTGATAAAAAAAGGAATCGTTTCCGGCGAGACCAGAGGGTATGTATTTTTTACACTGCCGCTTTTCGAGAGATATGTGATCGATAATTCATGAGTGAAAACAGGCGAATACAATTCAGGCATTATGTCGTCCCCATATTGTGTACACCGTGGAAAAAGCGTATAATACAAAGCACGAAATGGAAAGATATTATATACGGATGGAGGTAGTCATTATGTCATTTTTTGATGAGATGAAAGAGTCATTGGTATCAGCAGGAAAAGATGTATCCCAGAAAGCGAAGGAAGTATCCGGTGTTGCCAAGTTAAAATTAGACGTAAAGTCCAAAGAGGATTATGTAGAAAAACAGTATGCAGAACTGGGACGTACTTATTTTGATGCACACAGAGATGATGAGGAAAATGCCGAAAATGAACAGTTCAAAGTGATCAAAGAGGCATTGGCAGAGATCGAGCGCATGAAAACGGAGATCTTAAATCTTCAGGGCGCAGCAGAATGTCCAAACTGTGGAGCAAGAATGCCACAGGGAGCATCTTTCTGCAGCAGTTGTGGAACCAAGATGGCAGAGCCGGAGCATTTTACAGGTGAAGTTGTTGATGATGAGAAATTTGATGAATAAATAAATCCATATCATTCATTTACAGAGAAACGATGCGCAGAAAATGTAAAATTAAATGCAATAGCACGGAAACACCGAAAAACCAATGTATTCATTGACTTTTCAGTATTTCCGTGCTATTTTATGTGGTAGGCGTTCAGCGTCTGATGCAAGAGGACGTGATAATGCATACGATTATTTTAATATAAAACACAATGAAAAAGAGAGTACATGAAATGGAACTCAACAGATCATTTGTACAGATGGTCTTAGCAGAGAGGTTCCCGGGATATAGCAGGGCATCTGATTTTAACTCAGTAATATCAGATCCGCAGGATATCATGGTGCAAGGGAATGAGGAAAGCTTCATGGAACATGGCTTTGGAGTGGCAGGGCTGAACGGATGCAGAAAAGTGGCATGCGATAAGTTCTGACGGGACCGCCTGTTATAGCGGAGATGTTTTTCAAATAGAAAGACATGCTGAGGTCTGTATTGTGGGATACAGATGAATTGAAGTGGTAACACGGGAACAACCCGTCTTCTGGGTAATCAGAGGGCGGTTTTTTATTACAGTCCACTTATTGCGCATGTGAACTGTAATAAAGATAATTATAGGTAATTGCGAAACTCACAGAAAACGTGAGGTAAGTTGTGAAAATGTGACAAAAGATTGAGAAGACATTGGGGAACCGCCGGTTCTTGCTTGGCAGACATAGCGTTAGCTATGGCTGGCATGCTAGTACCGTTGCGAGTGACACATAGCGAGAGCGTGTCTTCGAAAATTTTGTTACATTTCCACAACATTCATAACATAAATAGAGTTTCGCAATTGCCTAAAAGATAATTAAGGAAAGAGGTAGTGAGAATGAGCAATAAAGGAAAGTATTATATGACAACAGCGATTGCCTATACATCCGGCAAACCGCATATTGGAAACACTTATGAGATCGTACTTGCAGATGCGATCGCAAGATACAAGAGAGCAGAAGGCTATGACGTATACTTCCAGACAGGAACGGATGAGCATGGTCAGAAGATTCAGGAAAAAGCGGAAGCAGCAGGAATCACTCCGAAGGAATATGTAGATAACGTTGCAGGAGAAGTAAAAGCAATCTGGGATCTGATGAACACATCCTATGATAACTTTGTTCGTACTACAGATGCCGATCACGAGAAATGCGTAAAGAAAATCTTCAAAAAATTATACGATCAGGGAGATATCTACAAAGGAGCTTACGAGGGACTTTACTGTACACCATGTGAATCCTTCTGGACAGAGTCTCAGCTTGTAGACGGCAAATGTCCGGACTGCGGACGTGAAGTAAAACCGGCAAAAGAGGAAGCTTATTTCTTCAAAATGAGCAAATACGCAGACCGTCTGATCGATTACATTAACACACATCCTGAGTTTATCCAGCCGGTATCCCGTAAGAACGAGATGATGAACAACTTCTTACTTCCGGGCTTGCAGGATTTATGTGTATCCAGAACATCCTTCAGTTGGGGAATCCCGGTAGATTTTGATCCGAAACATGTTGTTTATGTATGGCTTGACGCACTGACCAACTACATTACAAAAATTGGTTATGACCCGGATGGTTCTTCTGAGTTGTTTCAGAAAAACTGGCCTGCAGATTTACATTTAATTGGAAAGGATATCGTCCGTTTCCATACGATTTACTGGCCGATCTTCTTAATGGCATTGGATCTGCCATTGCCAAAACAGGTGTTTGGCCATCCATGGCTTTTACAGGGCGGCGATAAGATGAGCAAATCCAAAGGAAACGTGATCTATGCAGACGATATGGTAAGACTGTTCGGCGTAGACGCAACCCGTTACTTCGTACTTCATGAGATGCCATTTGAAAATGACGGTGTCATCACATGGGAATTGGTAATTGAAAGATTCAACTCTGATCTTGCCAACATTTTAGGAAACCTTGTAAACAGAACCATCTCCATGAGCAACAAATATTTTGATGGTGTTGTGAGAAAAACAGGCGTGACTGCAGAAGTCGATGAGGATTTAAAGGCTGTCGTTACCGGAACCAGAGATAAAGTACAGGAGAAAATGGACAAACTCCGTGTGGCAGATGCGATCACCGCTGTATTTGACCTGTTCCGCCGCTGCAACAAATACATCGACGAGACGACTCCATGGGTGCTTGCAAAAGATGAGGCAGACCATGACCGTCTTGCAGAGGTATTATATAATCTGACAGAGTCCATCACGATCGGAGCAGGATTACTGCATAGCTTCCTGCCGGAGACAGCAGAGAAGATCGTAAACCAGCTGAATACTACATTGCGCGATTATGACGATCTGGACAAATTCGGACTTTATGAGAGTGGAAGCAGAGTGACAGATACACCGGAAATCTTATTTGCACGTCTGGATGCAAAAGAGGTTATGCCGAAAGTGGAGGAGATCAAAGCAGCCCAGAAAGCAGAGTTTGAGGCAGAACAGAAGAAACTTGCCGGAGAAACGGAAACAGCAGAAGAAGCGGAAGAATCCGTAATTGACATTGAACCGAAAGCAGAAATTGAGTATGATGATTTTATGAAGATGCAGTTTCAGGTAGGAGAGATCATTGCCTGCGAAGCAGTTCCAAAATCAAAGAAATTACTCTGCTCACAGGTGAAGATCGGAAGTCAGGTAAAACAGATCGTTTCCGGTATCCGCAAGCATTACACACCGGAAGAGATGGTTGGCAAAAAAGTCATGGTATTAGTGAACTTAAAACCGGCAAAACTTGCAGGTGTAGTCTCAGAGGGTATGTTACTCTGCGCAGAGGATGAGAACGGGGAACTTGCATTGATGGTTCCGGAGAAAAAGATGCCAAGCGGAGCAGAGATCTGCTAGAAAAACAGAAATTAAGACACAATTAAGATTTCTCTACTATTAAAATACTTTTTTAACTGCTAAAATAAAACTGTTCAGGCTGATAAACGCCGGACAGTTTTATTTTATTCATGTTTGCAGCAATGGACAGGTTTGTCCGTAAAGCGGGAGACAGGCTGTTGAAAGAAAAATATTGGGAGGATAGAACATGCAGACCATTTTAGTGTGTGATGATGATAAAGAAATTGTGGAAGCAATCGAGATCTATTTACAGCAGGAAGGCTTTCATGTGCTAAAGGCATATGATGGTGAAGAAGCGCTTGAAATATTGAAGAATAATGAAGTACATCTTCTGATCATGGATGTCATGATGCCGAAGCTGGACGGAATCCGTGCAACCCTGAAAATCCGTGAGAACAGCAGTATTCCGATCATTATTTTGTCAGCAAAAACAGAGGATTCAGACAAGATCTTAGGACTGAATATCGGGGCGGACGATTATGTGGAGAAACCGTTCAATCCGCTGGAACTGGTGGCAAGGGTAAAATCCCAGCTCCGCCGTTATACACAGCTTGGAAATGCAGCAGAATCCAGTGACAGTATTTATACAGTTGGAGGTTTGAGCATCAATGACGATCTGAAGGAAGTAACGGTGGATGGCGAAGTAGTGAAGCTTACCCCGATCGAGTATAACATTCTTTTGCTGTTGGTGAAGAATCAGGGAAAAGTATTTTCCATCAACCAGATTTATGAGAGCATCTGGAATGAGGATGCGATCGGAGCGGATAATACAGTGGCAGTACACATCCGCCATATCCGCGAGAAGATAGAGATTAATCCAAAAGAACCCCGTTATCTGAAAGTTGTATGGGGTGTTGGTTACAAAATTGATAAGAATTAAGAGTTAAGAGTTAAGGAGCGATTATGGAGAGCCATCCTTATTCCTACGGAACAAAACTGACAGGCCTGATCCTGCATCTGTTTTTTACAGTGGTTTTAACGATAGCAGTATTTTTGCTGGCATCCATGCTTAGTAAAAATATTTTTGAGTTGTCAGACGTTGGGACAGAACAGTTTCTGGATTCCGGGTATTACACAAAATGTATTGAGAAAAAATGTGATGACCTGAGCGATTACCTGCGTCTGCTGATCAAAGGTGAAAGCCGTACTTCAGAGGAGAACAGGCGTTATCTGCAATACACCAATGAGTTTAAGAGCGGTGATAGCAATTTCTGCTATTGGTACAGGATTGGTGAGGCGTGGTACACAAATCAGCCGGACACGAAGGAAGGACAGGAGTTTGACGTGGAAGCTGTGCTGATGGAGGCGAAGACCATGGGGAATTACCTGATCTATGATCTTGTGGACAAAGAATTTGGCACTGATATTAACGGCATGGCAGACTACTTCTTTGGCGGTGGGAATCAGATGCTCTGGCCTGCAGATGACATGACGCTGATCATCGGGATCGATACGGAACTGTCTGCAGAAGATGATATTTATGAGGCATCCCGGGAGTACGAACAGCTTCATCCATGGATCAAGGTCTGTACTTTCAGTGGCCTGGTCAGTCTGATGGGATGGATCATTTCACTGGTGTATCTGACTTTGGCAACCGGACGCCGCACAGGTGAGGAGAAAATCCATCTGAATCCGATCGATAAGATCAAGACAGAGATTCTGGTGGCGGCTTTTATTTTTATGATGGTGGAGCTTGTGATCCTCATTACAAAAGTAAACAGTGAGGAATGGGCTGTTTATGGGATCATTGTAGCATCAGGAACCGTGAGTCTTGTGATCGACGGTTTATTCCTGATCTTTTATCTGAGCATGGTGCGCAGAATGAAAGCGGAGATGCTCTGGGAGACAAGCGTTGCGTGCTGGCTCGAAAGAGGTATCCGCAAAGTATTTGCCAGACAGAAAACAACGGTGCGTGTGCTGCTGCTTTTTGCAGGACACATGGCTGTCTGCTTCATATTGGCGGTCGGTGCATTTTACTATCGGAGCATGACTGCACTGGTGCTGCTGCTCTTATTTTCAGCGGGAGAGTGTTACATGATTCTGCGAAAGGCAGTGGAGCAGTATCAGATCCGGCTGGGTGTGGAGAAGATCAGGGATGGAGCGCTTTCCGGGAAAATTGACATTGAACAGTTGCACGGCGAGGAGAAAAGTCTTGCGGAGGCGATCAATAACATTGGAGAAGGTCTTTTACATGCAGTGGATGACAGCACCAAAAATGAACGCATGAAGGCAGATCTTATCACAAATGTATCTCATGATATCAAAACACCACTGACATCAATTATTAATTATGTAAACCTGATGAAGCTGGAAAAAATTGATAATGAGCGTGTGCAGGGATATATTAAGATTCTGGATGAAAAATCACAGCGGTTAAAGCAGCTTACAGCGGATCTTGTGGAGGCATCTAAGATCAGTTCCGGTAATGTGAAACTTGACATGCAGGTCATTGATCTTGTAGAACTTGTCTATCAGACGAGTGGAGAGTTTAATGAAAAGTTTGAGCAGAAGGAGCTTACGATCGTCACAAAACTTCCAAAAACAGCCGTGCTCATCCGCGCAGATGGCAGACAGCTTTACCGCGTGATCGAAAATCTTTATAATAATGTTGCAAAGTATGCACTGGAAAAAACAAGGGTGTATGTGGATATTGCATATGTGGAAGAAAAGGTTGTCTTTTCCATTAAGAATGTATCAGAACATTCCCTTGCAAGGGAGAACAGCAATGCCGGAGATCTGACGGAACGTTTTATCCGCGGGGATTCGTCGAGAACGACCGAGGGAAGTGGTCTGGGACTTTCCATCGCAAAGAGCCTTACGGTTTTAATGGGTGGAGTGTTTGACATTAAGGTGGATGGTGATCTGTTTAAGGCATCTATTACATTCCCACAATATGTAGACGAGAACAGCAGTAATCCGAAAATGGAAGAGCCGGCAAGCGAAGATGATTACGAGATTGAAGAATTAGAACCAGAGGAGAGAACAGAGAAAGAATGATAAAAGCAGTTATTTTTGACATGGATGGCGTGCTAATTGACACAGAAAAATGGTTGAATATATACTGGCAGCAGGCGGCAAAAGAGGCGGGATTTCATTTTACCAGAGAGCATGGACTTGCAATCCGCAGCCTTGCAACAAAGTATACAGGACCTTATCTGCAAAAGATATTTGGACCGGAATTTGATTATGAAGCGATCCGGGCGAGACGCAAACAGCTCATGAAAGAACATATTGAGAAAAATGGGATTGAGAAAAAGCCGGATGTGGATGAAATCCTGGATTATCTCCGCTCAAAGAACATCAAGACTGCCGTTGCAACAGCAACGGATCCGGAACGTACAAAACAGTATCTCACACAGATTGGTATCTACGATAAATTTGATCAGCTTGTGAGCGCCACAACCGTAGAGAACGGAAAACCGGAGCCTGACGTGTACCTTTATGCATGTGAGCAGATTGGGGAGAAACCAAAGGATTGCATTGCGGTGGAAGATTCGCCAAATGGAATCTTATCTGCATACCGCGCAGGGCTTTCTGTTGTGATGGTGCCGGATCTCGCAGAACCGGACGAGGAGACAGCAAAACTTCTGTATGCAAAATTTGATACACTCGCCGGATTGAAAACAATCATTTAGAAGAGAAAGAACTTTGGGGATTCCCGGAGTTCTTTTTTAAATGCATAAAACAATTGATTTATTAATTTAGTGTATGAAAGTCTTGATTTTTACAGGGAGTATCTTTATAATTCATATAAAAGCGCGAAAAACGAGTTGAGTTAGAAAGCTTCGCCGGAGATTGGGATGGAGGAACGTATGAAATTATATGATAGTGGCGTTTACCTTGTAAACGGAAAAGAAATTATGACGGACGCGGCAGAGGTACAGCAGAAGACGGGAAAAGCTGTCACGAAAGAGCAGGCTGCCGAAAATACCATCGCTTATGGTATTTTGAAAAAACATAATACTTCAGGAAACATGGACAAGCTTCAGGTTAGATTTGACAAGCTTACCTCACATGATATTACATTTGTAGGAATCATTCAGACCGCAAGAGCATCTGGCTTAGAGCGTTTTCCAATGCCATACGTCCTGACAAACTGCCATAACAGTTTATGTGCAGTCGGTGGTACGATCAACGAAGATGACCACATGTTTGGACTTACCTGTGCAAAAAAATACGGTGGAGTTTATGTTCCACCGCATCAGGCAGTGATCCATCAGTTTGCAAGAGAGATGTTAGCAGAGAGCGGAGCCATGATCTTAGGATCTGATTCCCATACCCGCTACGGTGCATTGGGAACCATGGCAGTCGGCGAAGGCGGACCGGAGCTTGTAAAACAGTTACTGAACAAAACATACGATATTGATATGCCGGGCGTTGTAGGTGTTTACCTGACCGGAACACCACAGAAAGGGGTTGGACCTCAGGACGTTGCCCTTGCCATTATCGGTGAAGTGTTTGATAAAGGTTATGTGAAGAATAAAGTCATGGAATTTGTGGGACCGGGTGTGTCGAACTTAAGCGTTGATTTCCGTATCGGCGTGGACGTTATGACGACCGAGACGACCTGCCTTTCCTCTATCTGGAGAACCGATGAAAAGGTACAGGATTTCTATGCGATCCATGGAAGACCGCAGGCATACAAAGAGCTGAATCCGGGGGATGTGGCTTACTATGATGGAATGATCGAGATTGACCTCGGTCAGATCAAACCAATGATCGCAATGCCATTCCATCCAAGCAACACTTATACCATCGAAGAGCTGAATGCAAATCTGATGGATATTCTGGACGACTGCGAGAAACGTGCAGAAGTCAGCTTCGACGGAGCTGTAAAATTAGATTTAAAGAGCAAAGTAAGAAACGGAAAGCTTTATGTAGATCAGGGAATTATTGCGGGCTGTGCCGGCGGTGGATTTGAAAATATCTGTGATGCCGCAGACATTTTAAAAGGTGCGAGCATCGGACCGGATGAGTTTACATTGAGCGTATATCCGGCAAGTACCCCGATTTACATGGAACTTGTAAAAAATGGTGCAGTGGCAAGCCTCATGGAGACAGGAGCGATCGTCAAAACAGCGTTCTGCGGTCCTTGCTTTGGTGCCGGAGATACTCCTGCAAACAACGCATTCTCCATCCGCCACTCTACAAGAAACTTCCCGAACCGCGAAGGTTCCAAGGTCCAGAAGGGACAGGTTGCATCCGTTGCGCTTATGGATGCAAGATCCATTGCAGCAACTGCAGCAAATAAGGGATATTTGACCGCAGCTACCGATCTGGATGTAAATTATACAAAACCGAAATACTTCTTCGATAGCAGGATATACGAGAATCGCGTCTTTGACAGCAAGGGAGTGGCTGATCCAAGTGTGGAGATCCAGTTTGGACCAAATATCAAAGACTGGCCGGCAATGAGTGCATTACCGGAGCATATGGTATTAAAGGTTGTTTCAGAGATCCATGATCCGGTTACGACAACTGACGAGTTGATCCCATCCGGAGAGACTTCCTCCTTCCGATCCAATCCGCTTGGACTGGCAGAGTTTGCACTTTCCAGAAAAGATCCGCTCTATGTGGGACGTGCAAAAGAGATCCAGAAGGCAGAGAAGGCAGTGGAAGCCGGAGAGTGTCCGGTTGAGGCTGTACCGGAATTGCAGGCAGTGATCGATACGATCAAGACGGTTTATCCTGATTTTGGTGAGAAAGCGAGAAAAGAGAAAGGCTATGCAGGATTTGGAAGTACCATTTTTGCAGTGAAACCGGGGGATGGTTCTGCGCGTGAGCAGGCTGCTTCCTGCCAGAAGGTACTCGGAGGCTGGGCGAACATTGCGAATGAGTATGCAACCAAACGTTATCGTTCCAATCTGATCAACTGGGGTATGCTGCCATTCATTATCGGGAAGGGTGATCTTCCATTTGAAAATCTGGATTATCTCTTTATTCCGGAGATCAGAAAAGCTGTTGAGGACAAGCAGTCTGAAATCCAGGCTTACGCAGTGAAAGACGGCGCATTAAAACCATTCAGCCTTCATATGGATGCCCTGACGGATGATGAGCGGGAGATCATTTTAAAAGGCTGTCTCATCAATTACTACCGTGGTTAATTTAAAAATCTAAAAAGATGATAAAAACAGAGGTCTGCTTAGTGACAGACCTCTGTTTTTGCGTTAGAATGAGAATATAAATTACGCTTAGAAGCGCATGTTTGCACAAGTCGTTTCCGGCAGAAAAAGGAGAGCTTAAGTTGGAAGAACTAAAACAAAACGAACAGATACAGACACCGAAGACAAAAAAGACAGATGAATTTCATTTGAAACAGATCACGATCATAGCGCTTGCTATTTTTATCACATTCTGTTGCTGCATTTTATTTTTCTTTGTCATATACCGTTATAATGGGTTTACAGATTTCTGGAAGAAACTGACATATATTTTACAGCCGGTCATTATCGGACTGGTTGTGGCATATCTTCTGAATCCGTTGATGAAACTCATAGATGGAAAGTTATTTTCCCTGTTTAAAGGAAAGATGAAGAGTGAGAAAAAGGCGAAAAAAATATCAAGAGGGATGGCAATCGCAGGTGCACTGCTGTTTTTGGTAGGCATTATTGTCCTGCTGATCGCTGCGATCGTTCCATCCATCATCCAGAGCATACAGGGCATCATATCCACACTCCCTGCTGAGGTGCGTTCGCTTGTTGACTGGATCAATGATATCGCCAAGGGAGACAGCCAGATAGCGGACATTGCGGAAGAAGTAATCACACAGGCGGGTAACTTCTTTGAAAACTGGATGAAAAACACGCTGCTTCCACAGGCAGAAGTCTATATCTCTTCCATTACCAGCGGAGTGATCACCGGAGTAAAATTTGTGATCAATATTCTGGTCGGACTTATCATCTCTGTGTATGTTATGGCGAGTCAGGAAAAGTTTGCAGGTCAGGCAAAGAAAATCATTTATGCCATTTTTAAACCGGTCAGAGCCAATGTTGTAGTAGAGACCGTGCGGAAGAGCAACGAGATCTTTGGCGGATTTATCAGTGGAAAAATTTTAGATTCTGCCATTATCGGCGTGATTGCCTATATCGTGCTTGCGATCATGAAAATGCCGGATACCATGCTGGTGGCTGTGATCATTGGTGTGACCAATATCATTCCGTTTTTTGGTCCTTTTATCGGGGCAATCCCATCCTTTATCATTATTGTTTTGCAGAATCCGGTACAGGGATTATATTTCCTGATTTTTGTTATCATTTTACAGCAGGTAGACGGAAATATTATCGGACCGAAGATCCTCGGAGATTCCACCGGGCTTTCCTCTTTCTGGGTTGTATTTGCCATTCTCGTATTTGGCGGTCTGTGGGGCTTTCCTGGAATGCTGCTTGGTGTGCCGATCATGGCAGTGATTTATTATATTGTTTCCAATGTTGTCACATATTCCCTGAAAAAGCGTGGGATCCCGGCAACGGAGATAGATTATGTCAACCTTGACCGCATCGATAAGCACACCAACCAGCCGGTTTATGAGACCACGGAAAAGAATAAAAAACAGGATGAAAAATCGGCAGGGGAAGCATGATAATTTTTGACATCTAATTGTGCCTATGATAAACTAAAAGGTATCATAGACAAATTGAAAAAGGTAATGGATCATTACGTGAAATGCACAGTTTGAGGTGGCAGAATTGGATAAATATGAATATAAATTAAAGCTGGATCAGATGAAATCACTCACAGCCGAGGGGAAATACGAAGAGGCGGCTGAGATCGCGGATACCATCAACTGGCGTAAGATAAAGAACATTAACGCTCTGGTAAAAGTAGGAGAGATCTACGAGAAAGTAGGGCGTTATGATGAGAGCAAGGATGTTTTGCTGACGGCTTATGACAAGTCGCCGATCGGCAGAATGATCATTTATCGTCTTGCAGAGGTTGCAGTCAGGACAAAGAGTTTTGATGAGGCAAAAGAGTATTATCAGGAGTTTGTGGAGATCGCACCTCATGATAATTTAAAATACGTGTTAAAGTATGAGATAAGCAAAGCGCAGGGTGCAGATATCGGCACCCTTATTGGCATTTTAGAAGAACTCAAAGAGCAGGAGTATTCAGAAGAGTGGGCATATGAGCTTGCATATCTGTATCATAAGGCCGGTATGAGCGAGAAATGTATCGATGCCTGCGACGAACTGATCTTATGGTTTGGTGATGGCCCATATGTAGAACGCGCATTAGAATTAAAGATGTTATACCAGCCACTGACAAAACAGCAGGAAGACAAGTACCGCACATTCCGTCAGAGACATGACGGTGTTGTGGAAGTGAGACCGGAAGATCCGTTAGAATCTGGAGAGATCGTACCGGAACCGGTGCAGATCAAAGATGTGAAGATGTCTGCGGAGCGCTTTAACACACAGAACCTGCAGGAAGAACTTCAGAGAAGTATGCAGGAGATCATGAATGCCACGGAAAAAGAGGCAGTCAATGATACGATGGATAACATTAAGAAACTGGTAGAGGATATTCCGTATCTCCAGATTCCATCCGAGAAAGAAGAAGAGCCACAGGAAGAAGAGGTTTACCAGCATATTGAGACAGATGAGGAGATTGACAATTCTTTAAAATCCAATTTCCAGGAGATGTTAGTGGATGAGGATGGACAGATGAGCCTTTATATGCAGGGAGGCAGAGTGGCAGAGCCGCAGGTATCCGGACAGATGAGCATTGAGGATGTGCTTGCTGAATGGGAAAAGACCAAGCGTGCCGCAGAGGCAGCCTTGCAGGAAGCAGAGCAGAGAAAACTCGAGTCTGCAAAGGCGAGAGCACTTCAGGAAGCGGAAGAACTGCTGGGGCGGCTTGCGGATGTCATTCCAATGCTTGATTCCGGCTTGACGCCGAAGGATCTTCTGGATCAGAAATACTTAAGCAAAGACGGACAGCCGAACGACAGTGCAGTCTCCATGGTTACGAACATGAACCAGTTTTTACAGCAGGAGATCGACCGCCTCAGCGATGAAAATGCACAGATGGATGAACAGCTCGCAGCTGTCGGGGCATCTCCGGTTGGAGATTACATGGCAAACGCCGGTGTGGCTG
>ULVM01001698.1_pt1 | contig 14302 bp, 15 predicted proteins | sample 1959451 | NCBI WGS metagenome assembly ULVM01 (sample SAMEA4835786, study PRJEB28245) | human gut metagenome | biome: gut microbiome; material: fecal sample | place: Denmark | collected 2008
GCGGCAAACGGCAAACCAACCACCGCACCGGGAAAATAACTTAAAATCAAAATAACCGCAAATCCTGCGCCGGCATTGACACCGATGATGTTGGGACTGGCAAGATCATTTCCGGTCACACTCTGCAAAAGCACCCCGGACACAGAAAGCCCGATCCCGGCCAGAGCCCCCTGCAACAAGCGGGGCAGCCGCAATGAATACAAAATAAGTGTCTGTGCCTCATAGCCTTCTTTGCCAAACAATCCCGCAAAAAAGGTTTTCCAATCCATCCAAGCACTACCGAACCTTAGAGAAAGCAAGCATACACACAACAAAAGCAGGCACAGAACCGAAAAGCCCTTTGCCGTGGCAAAAAAGTTGCGATGCGTCCCTGCTTTTGTCTCATGTTTCATCGGTTATTGCTCCTTTGGATACAACAAATCTGCCAAATACTGATATGCTTCACCCCATCGTTTGTTGGGTTTGAATTGAAACAGGTCTTTGGGCAAATAGGCATACCTGCCCGCGCGAACCGCATCCAAATGTTGCCAGGCATCCTGTTGCAACACACTGTCCATATACGCCTTGGCTGCCGCTTCATCACCCATGGTGGAAATGAAAATATAGTCCGGATTCTCCGTCACAATCTCTTCCAAGCTGAGCCCGTCCAAAAGTATCGGCGCGTTTTCAGCGATGTTATACGTTCCAAGTTCTTTGAGCATCACACAAACAAAATTGTTCTCTGCAGTCTTTGCCTTGGTTGCGCTGTATTTGGAACCTGCCCGTACAAATAAAATGCGCAACGGCGCTTCTCCGTTTGTGGTGGATGTTGCGGACAACAAATCCTGTATTTGTTTTTGTACTGCTGCCCCATATGTCTCATAATTGTCAGGCTTTTGCGTAATGTCGGTACATATTTGAAGCATGTGCAAATAGTCGTCAAACGACTCCACATGGAACACGGCGGCCGCAATGCCATTTTTTCGCAAAAATTCCGCCGTTTTCACCTGTTCTTCCAGATCTGCCGAACAAATAACAAAATCCGGTTGGTAAGAAAGCAACAGCTCGTTGTTGATCGTCTTTCCGGCCCCATCGTCTACCAAACGTGCTTCTTCATCCGCAAATCCACGCTCCACACTCTCTCCCACGGTGATGTCCACCTGCCCGCCGGCAGTCTGCCATACATCCGCAAACGAAGAGAACAAAACTGCCACCTTTTCGGGCTTTTCGGTCAAAATCACCTCGGTGTCCGTATCATCATAAAACGAATAATACGGTGTCTGCACAGCAGAATTGGTTGTATCCGTCTGGTTTTTATCCGCACTGCTTTGACAGGCGGTCAAAGAAGAGACCAGCGCTGCCAAAGCAAGCAAACATATCACCGCTTTTTTTAACAAGTCGCACCGCCTTTCAAGTGCTTTTGTGCGGAAAGATTTTCTTGTTTGCGTTCCAAAAGTGCATCGGAAAGCAGCTGTTGCTGCACATTTTCAAATCCCAGTCGTTGTACGGTATCCGCAAATCGTTCTCCTGTAATCCCCTGTTCGCGGAACAACAAAATGGCCTTTTCTGTCACGCGCATTACTTCTTCCTTGTCGGTAAATACTTTCTCCAAATATCTGCCGCGGGCAACTTTTTTGCCCCAACGTCCGCCGATATAAATGCGATATCCGTTTTGGCTGTCATCCAATGCATGGAACGGGCACTTCCCAACACATCGGCCGCAGTGATTGCAGGCGGAAGGATCGATCACAACTTTACCGTCCTGTACTTTTGCCACATGGATGGGACATGCATTTTCCACTTGACAAACTTTACAACCGCGGCACCGTGCCGTATCCACCAAAGGCACACGCTGCCCGATAATCCCCAGATCGTTTAAATCCGGTTTCACACAGTTGTTGGGACAACCACCCACTGCAATCTTAAATTTATGCGGCAATTTCACATCGCGATATCCATGATAAAACCGTTCATGGATCTCTTCAGACAGCGCAAACGTATCGATCAAACCATATTGACAGGTTGTTCCTTTACAGGATACAACCGGGCGTACTTTGGAACCTGTTCCGCCGGTCTCGAGTCCCGCCTGTGCCAAGAAATCGCACAGCGGTTCGATGTTATCAAACGGTACACCCTGAATTTCAATGGTCAGGCGAGAAGTCATGGTAATTTCCCCGCTGCCGTAAAGTTCTGCGGCTTTCGCAATGACACGACTCTCTTCCGCTGTAATCTTACCATTGCGAGTGATCACTCTTGCATTGAAACGATCCGTGGTACGCTTATCAAACAAAAATCCAAGCGCTTTGACCCGCGTGATATCCGCCTGAGACAATGCCGTTGCGACATTTTTCACTTTCACGTCATTGAAAAACGTTGCCCCCTCGAGCACCACGGTATTTTGATATCCATAATAGCGCATCCGGTTTTGTAAAAAGTATCCGCGTTTGCCGCGTGCGCACACAAGCAAAAGTTTCTCCTCTTTGCCGATCCCCGCAATCTCTCCATTGACCTTGGTCAAATCCACAAACGTCGCGCCGCGGATGGTCGGTGTAGGTGCCACATCAATGACGCGATAATCGTCTGCTGCACCGGCGGCATATTCAGCCGGCGTCATGCTCACCATTTCGCCGCTCAATTTGTTTTGCAGAATATATACCGCTTGGACAAAGGGATGGATGGCAGTAGAAAACGGCGGAGCATAGGCATAGTCCGCGTTTTCAAAGTCCTCCAGTGTCGCTCCTAAATTGATACCCGTAACCGCAATATCCACCATTTTATCCACAGCACCGGGGCCCAGCACCTGCATACCCAACAGCCGACGGGTGGTTCGATCCGCAATCAGTTTGGTCGCGAAAAACGAAGCATCGGGATAATAATGTGCCTTGTCATCCGTGACAGCCAAAACGCTGACCACGTCATACCCCGCATCTTTGGCTTGCGCTTCTGTTAAACCGGTGCGCCCGCAGTTCAGCGCCGGCAACATCACCACGCCCGTACCTAACACACCGGGATAGCGCACTGCTTTTCCGCTCAAACCTTTCGCCAGTGTCCGTCCCTCCAGATTGGCAGAGGAACCCATGGGGGAATACTGTCGTTTCCCCGTGATACGGTTGGTGACAAGCGCACAGTCCCCCGCCGCGTACACATCGGGCAAATTGGTCTTCAGCTGCGCATCAACGACAATCGCGCCCTTTTCCATCTCAATGCCGGTATCGTTCAAAAATGCAGTGTTGGGGCAAATGCCTGTCGATAACACCACCAAGTCTGCCGGCAGCTCTGCAAAAGCCGTCTTGACCCCTGTGACCTGTGTCTCTCCAAGCAGCCGCTCCACCTTGGTGTCCGTCAAAATGCGCATGCCTTGCCCACGCAGGTGCCTTTGTACATAATTTGCCATCTCTGCGTCCAACACATTGGGCAAAATTTGCTTCGCGACGTCAATAACGGTCACCGAAATGCCGCGCGCCATCAGATTTTCAGCGCATTCCAATCCGATAAAACCGCCGCCGATGATCACAGTCTTCTTGGCGTTTTGTTTCTCTGCATACGAACGAATATGTATGGCATCATCCGGTGTACGCAGTGTGAACACACCGTTTAATCCTACGCCCTCTATTGGCGGAAGAACAGGACTTGCACCGGTGGCAATCACCAAGCGATCATAGGGATACTGTTCCTCCTCACCGGTTTGCAGATTTTTTGCCGTAACAATTTTCGCTTTGCTGTCCAATGCCGTCGCTTCACGCCCGGTATATACCTGCACACCGGTCAGTGCCGCATATTTTTCCGGGGTATTGACGATCAATTCTTCACGGCTTTCGATTTTTCCTCCGATATAATAAGGCAACCCGCATCCGGCATACGAAATGTCCGGATCTTTGGTGATTAACATCACCGCAAAGTCCCGGTTTTCCCGTTTCAATTTTGCCGCGGTCTTTGTTCCCGCTGCAACACCGCCAATGACCAAAATTTTCATTGTCACCATCTCCGTTCTGATTATTTTGTTGCTCAATCTTCTATCGTTTATCATTCTCGCCGGGATTGGCATTTGCACCTGTTTTTCCGTCGTTATTCCGCACCCATGCCACCCATGATTCTCAAAAACAGGACGAAAAACTTGTCTAACATCTGCGACGTTCGTTGTGCAAAGTATACCGCAAAATGCATCGAGAGTCAATGACTTTTGTCCTTTTCCGTTTCTTTGCGATCACAACAATATTTGTAAAATACGCCGGGACAACAACCTGCCATTTTCACATCACCGATAAATTTTTGTTTTATTTCTCTCATTTCAAAACACGCGGTACAAAATCAAAAAATCACCCCTGCAGTGCGCCATTGACGCATCACAGGGGTGGTTTTACACGGAAAAGAGTTAAAATTGACACACACATACAACGCTGGGCATGGAGCACAGATATGCCATCATTCCAACTTGATGGTGCTGTGTTTGGCTACATAGGCAATCTGGCAGCAGATCAAGCCAATAAAAACTTACCCAACCACGATGAGCACAGAATCTTCTGTGGCCAAAAATCCATGTGAATGTCCGATGTTACACAAGGAAACATCTCCCGGCTTCATCTCATATTCTACACCGTCGTATGTCAGAATGCCGGCCCCGGACATCAGATAATAAATTTCTTCCGTAGACGTATGCTCATGAACGCCGATCGAAACACCGGCTTTCATATCATCGAAGTGCATGAACTGAAATTGTTGCGAATCGCATTCGTCAAGCAAACTCTTGCAATTCAAAATCCCCTGTCCGCCGTGGCACTGATCAAAATGTCCCCAGCTGATTTCCTCGTTTTTTCTGATTGGTTTCATATGTTCTCTCCCTTATGATAAGTCATTTTTCGTCTGTATTCAGAAGGGGTCATACCATATTTTCGTTTGAACACCTTGTTGAAATAAGAAATATCGTGAAACCCAATGGCTTTGACCACTTCTTTTACTTTTTTGCCCTCCAGTAACTGTCTGGATGCAATTTTGAACCGTTCCGTTTCTATATATTCATGCGGGGTGATTTTCATCTTGTTCTGAAACAATTGATAGAATACGGTTTTCGTGTATCCGCACGCAGAAATCGTTTCTTCCACCGTGATCCCTTTGTCTAAATTTTCATGTATAAATGCAAGCGCCGTTTGAAAACGGGGTTCGATCAACAGCTTTTTGGAATCTATGATGTGTCTGTGAAATAAAACCAAAAGCAGTTCACATAGGACTTTATCCGTATATATTTTCTTGATCACCGTATCCATGCCCGCACACTGATTCACTGCCTGGAGCAATGTTTGTATTTCCCTGTCTGCAACCACACAATGTTCCACATCCGCAAGATGAAAGAGATCAACGGTCGCATAGCTGCATAAAAAATGAACATGCGTCAATTTCCCGCTTTGCGTCATTCGAACGGTATGTTTGATAAAGCTTCCGATTAAGATTGTTTCGCCGGCTTTGACGCATACCGTTTTTTGACCAAAATCGACTTCGTATTCTCCCACAATTACACTGACGGCAACGCAAAAGGGCAATACGCGATCTTTGATCTCATGCGGATCGATGTCATATAAACTGTCACCTGAAATATAGTCGTATTTCCAAAAAGCAGTATTTTCATCCATAACGATTACATTCCTAATCCGTGCTATCAATAAGAGAAGATGGTTGCGATTTTCTTCTCTCTTTTTTCCAAGATGTTTTCATACGCTTTTTGCGCGTCGGTGTATGGCACAACGGTGTAAAGACCATTCAGATTGATCTTTCCTTCGCTCATCAATCGCATGGCCAACAGATAATTCTTACTCATAGATTCATGTACGAACTCTGAGCATTGACCGGGCAAATCCATTTCCCAACCGCTGTATAATTTCACATAGTTATAAAACACGGAATGCAACAGAGGATATGATTTCAAGTCTGTATAAGGTTTCCACGGCACTCCCACCAAGGACACCTCGCCGTGCGGGCGCACCACCTGACACAAATCAGCAACCGCCGCTTCATTTCCGGAACATTCCAGGGCAAGTCCGATCTTCTTTTTATATTGATCAAAGGGGACCGACTCATATACTTCTGAAAAGCCGTAATCCTGTGCCGTTGTTCTGCGGTTAGAATCGGGATCAACACCGATGACTTCATAGCCCAAATTGGAATAGATAAACATCGCCATGAGTCCGACGGTCCCAAGGCCCGTTACCATTACCTTTTCTCCCGGGGTAACAGAAGTTCTGCTCAACGTTGCCATTGAAACACCTGCCAATCTGGCAAACAGCGCATGTTCCGGTTGCAATGCTTTGGGCAATTTTATCACACTTCGACGATGACAAACCTGATACGTTTGATGTTCACACATGGAAAACACCAAATCGCCGACTTCGATATCCGTTACCTCGCTGCCGACATGTTCCACTTGAAATACTGCCGCATACCCCGCTTTTTTCGGATATCCCCAATCAAAAACATCCAAAAAGGCTGCATTGATCTCCGTCCCGGCGCTGATCAATGTACAAATGGTTTTTCCGGCGACGCCATCCGGTTTGAGTGCCTCCAAATTGATTTCTTCCTGCGCAATTTCAATGGTTTTTGGTTTGACAAATTTCACATAATGATTGATCATCCATATCACCTTCCTTTGACACCATTTTATTGCAAATAAACGAAAATTGCAATACTACATTCGTCAAAAAACTTGGTAATTTTGTTCGCGCCAAAGAATTAAAAACAGATCTTGAAACATGTCCCCCCGCCAAACATGGCAAACATTGGCGCTTTATCCCTCTTCTTTCTACGGAGCAAAACGCGGTATCGAATACCGGTACATTCGACTTTCTCACCTACAGCATTTCATTGAACCATCATTGGTATCATACAAAATGTACCCACACATGCAAAAAGCAAGAAAAAATATCAAATATAATGAATATAGGATCGGTAAAAGCAAACAAACGGCAGTAATATTGGTACAAATCTTTTTTCGGCAACAAAGAAAATTTGTTCCCCGTCACGTGTGCGGCGCAACATAACGGAGTGGTTACCCACAACAACATGTTTTTTACATAGAGATATAACAAAAATCGCACACCGAATCCGTGTGCGATTTTTGTTGGCGGCAACTTGCTACTGTCAAAATAGCAAAAGAGATGCCACCGCAAAATTCCCATATTATCTTGAACCAACATAACACAAATACTTCGCCACAGAACAATTTGGTTCTCTTACGAGAAATGAGAAATGATTGTGCATGAAAGGAGGTGGCATGAATCTTTGTTTCAATCGGTAAAATCATTTGCTTTTTGTGCAAATACTTCTAACTTGATTGAATATGCTTTTGCGATACGTAGGTTCACCGCGGAGTCAAAAACGATCCGCACCGTATGTCCATATGTCTCTGCTTCTTCAGACGTTTTCGTAGAATCACGATAAAACTGCGCCTGCTTGTCGAACATCTCGGTATAACGTCCGCCCTCGGCATAGAGCTGTGCGTGTGTACCGTATTCTACCATATGACCGTCATCGAACACGGAAACCTTGTCCGCAAGTTGCACAGCCGAAAGACGGTGTGTAATCAAAACTGCGCACTTGCCGGTAATCATTTGATTAAACTGGGTATAGATCTCATATTCGGCATTGGGATCCAGAGCGGCGGTAGGCTCGTCCAAAATGAAAATATCTTTGTCATGATATCGTGCACGTGCAATCGCGATTCGCTGCCCCTCCCCGCCGGAGGGCTCTATGGCTTCTTCATCGTACCATTTATTTCAGAATTTCATTATATACATTATTAATCTGTATTTCGTTTTCAATCGCAATAGGTGTTTCGGAAATATATATGCCTTTCATATGAGAGGGAGTAATTGCAGGATTGTCTCCGTCGCATTTATAAATGCTCCCACTTACCTTGTTATAGAAATCGAAAAGCATATTTTTGTAATGCTCAGTAAAAACCACCTTGCCATTTTCTTTTTCACTAAAAGTTACCCATTTGTAAGAACGATTCCATATGTAAAATAGCGCAATACAAGAATTAGGGGTAAAACATATCACTGGCTTTGTAATTGCATTGTCTCGTGTAGCAACCGGTTCTAACTTTTTAATATTTTGAATTTGAGTTCCGTGATACAATTTCATACCAAACATCCCGTCTTTTTAATATATTATACCATAAAACGTTATCATTGCCGAGCAATAATCTGTTGCATAAAATGTTGATACCATAGTCAAAAGACTGTGGTATCGGCTATTTTCATTTCTTATAAAGTTAAGATACTCAAATAAAACAAATAATCCGAACGCTTCTCCAAGTAAGAGAATGTTCGGATTATTTTCATTTGGTCGGAGTGACAGGATTTGAACCTGCGACCTCTTGGTCCCGAACCAAGCGCACTACCAAGCTGTGCCACACCCCGTTACCAAGATATTATACCAAACATTACATGCCATGTCAAGCGTTTTTTCACGCTTTTTCAAAAATAACAGGATGGTTCTTACAAAATACTGAAATTACGGTAAAACAAACCGTTTGATCGCCCGGATGGCGTTTTGCGCCTGCCCGTCCGGTTGCCGCACGGTTTTTTGTGCAGAGGTGCGGTCATTGGGGGTAGTATAGCACACTTGGTTGTTTGCCTGCGGCACACACCGTTGCACCTCACCAAGTGCCCAAAAGCCATTTTCGTCGTACAAGCGGACACGTGTCCCCACCGACAGTGCCTGCAATACGGTTGGTATCTGCTCCCCTGCACTTTTCGGCATTTGCAACGAAACACCGCGCAATTTATGTAAATAAATCTCACAACCGTTTTTCGCCAACCGATCGTAAAATGCCGGTAACCGGATGATCGGTAAATCAGAAAACAACGTTTCCACCGGCCGCAACTGTCTCAGACGTTCCTCCGTCGTCATCTGCGCAAGTGCATCCAACGTGATCGCATCACGAATCGAAAACGAACCGCTCTGCGTACGGCGCAGAGATGCCATCACGCCTCCGCAACCAAGTTTTTCTCCGATATCTGCACAGAGCGTACGGATATACGTTCCCTTCGAACAATACACCTGCATGTCGTATGCCCCATCAGAAACCGGGACAACTGTAAGAGCATACACAAAAATATCTCTCGGCTGCCGTTCAACGGTAATCTGCTGCCGTGCCAGATCTACCAGCTTCTTTCCATGAATCTTCAACGCAGAATACATCGGCGGTATTTGCTGTTGCGCGCCGCAAAACAGCGCCGCCGTGTCTTTCACCGTTTGTTCATCCGGCAAGGGCGCGGTGCTTTTTGACAAGACACGGCCGGTGATATCCTGCGTATCAGTAGTAAGTCCGAGTTGCAAAATTGCCTGGTAGTGTTTGTCCTTTTCCGTCATACAATCGCTTGCCTTGGCCGCACGTCCAAGCAACACCACCAAAAGGCCGGTTGCCATGGGATCCAAGGTCCCGGCATGCCCCACTTTTTTGGTACCGTACAACCGACGGATTTCATTTACGCAATCATGTGAGGTACGCCCCGCCGGCTTATCCAACAATAAAATGCCGTCGGGCGCAACGATGTTCTTTTCTTCTCTTTGTTCCATATTTGTATGTGCCAATCTGTTTTTCTGTGTTGTTTTTTTCTCATCTGCAATGAGATGGTGTGGACTTGTCACGCATGTTTATTTCCGCATCAAAATACACCGTGCTCATTTTTGCGTGCGGCAACGTTCTTCTGTAATCACTGATTGATGTTCCATTCCGTCGAAAAACAACTTCCCGATCTGTTCCACCATTCGCTGTGCGACAGATGCCGCATCTTTTTCATACACGGTACATCCCGCCGCGCACCGGTGTCCACCGCCACCGAATATCTGACACAACGGGCGGATGTCCGTCTCACTTTCAGAACGCACGGATACCTTATACTCTCCCGGGCCACGGTATTTGATATGCACCGCAATCTGTACTCCCGCAATGCCACGCAACAAATTGACAACGTCCGAGACATCCTCGTCTCGGAGCATATATTTTTCCATATCCTGTTTGTCAAACCATGCCATACTCACTTTGTCGTCATAATACAAATGCATCAGATCATACGCGGCACGGGTTGCACGCACTTCAGACAGCGTTTTTGTCTGATACAGACGCTCACATATTTTGGCATGATCAATCCCGCTGTGCAACAGGCATGCAACGCGCTGATGTGTTTTGGCAGTGACGTTTTCGTACATAAAACTACCCGAATCCGTGCTGATCGCCACATACAACGGAACGGCCAATGCAGCGGGCATGGGGTGATTGTCGTCATATCCGCCAAGCAAGCAAATCAAATCAAAGATCATCTCACCGCAAGCGCAAGCGTCCCGACGCAACAACAATCTGCGGGCAAACGCCTGATGTGTCCCGTGATGGTCAATCGCAAGATCGACACCCACGTGAAAAAGATCCTGTTTGTTTTGCGTCGCATCTTCCGATGCAGCCAATTCGCTGTCTTGTCCGGCGATTTTTTGTGACGGGCTTGCCAAACGAGGTTGATCTGTCTCATCGCCAAAAAGCACGGGGACAAATGACTGCAACAGATTTTTCGCTGCGACATCGACACTGACAATCGTATATCGAGCAAGATCGAGGGGCAATGTCATTTCGATTGACGTTTCCCGGGGCAAAAACGAAAGCCGTTGCGGGACGGGGGTGGGACAGACAATTTGTACTTGCTTTCCCATCAAATCGAGCATATGATACAAAGCCAACGCACTGCCCAGTGTATCGCCGTCCGGATTTGCATGACAACACAAAAGAAAACGATCATATGTACGAAAAAAGTCGGCAGTCTGCTGCAATGTCATTTCCATCGTTTGAGAAAAATCACGTGGAACACCACAGGGTTCTGCCAAAAATTCAGATGAAGTGGTCATAGTCATCCTCCGTTACAAAGGGCAAACATATCTTTTTGATCCATCAACCGTAGAACCTGCAAGGCTTTGAAACCTCACAGTCGAAAACACTTGTGCAACACGGCACACATACCCTCGCCGCAACACTCACATATCACAATCAAGCCCCGAAGCGTTCGGGCACACAAATACCCAATCAAATAAATTCATCCGTGGTATTTTCCCCGCCCCCATACACCTCATTTTGATCCGAATCCGCGCGGGATGTTTGCACGTCTTTTGACAGTTGTTCATTTTCTTGCGCTTGCGCAGCGGCACGCGCATCAAAGCGTTTGATATCATCTTCAACCTGATGCAGCAACGTGGCAATATGTGCGCCGTGGGCCATGGAATGATCGGCAATGAACTGCAGCTCAGGCGTAATACGCAAATTCAACGTCTGTGCCACGCGGCGACGCAGATACGGGGCGGCATGACGCAACCCCTCGTGCAATTCCTTTTGCGCTGCGGCCGCCTGTTCCTGCGCCCGTGACACGGTTTGGGGATCCGCATCGGGGGGGATGCGAACGGCACGGCGCGGCAGTGCGGAATAATAGATTTTGGCATATTTCAGATCCTGTGTTACCTCTGCCCGCGTGATACTCAAAAGAAAACAAGAAACGCGCGGATCTTTGATATCACGCACCATTTCTGCCATTGTTTGCGCCATCTGATCATTGATGCGTGCGTTGCGATACGATGCCATAGTCCGATTCCTCTCTTCTCAAACAATCCAACATCTCTTATCATCTTACCTACTGTTTGGTCAAAGTAAAACAAAAAAAACAACTATATATCTGCATGTCCGAGATGTCGGTTTTTCATCCGATATTGTTGTGATCATTTCCGGTTATGATTATATCAGAAAATGCAAACGAATGCAATTCCCTTTTCGCACGGCAAACCGCCGTGCCTGCCACCGCATTATTTGCGGCGGCGGGCACGGTGTTTCCATTTTCGTTTGGCCGCACAGCGTGCACGGCGGCAGACAAAAAAATGCCACATACGGTACATCAAAAAAATGCCCATCATCAACATACAAAGGATCAACACACAGCGTAATAACGATCCTTCTCGTCCCATGGAATACTCCCAATCAATCAGGGGTTTTTGACCGTCTTTCTGCACACGCAATCCTGCGCTGCAAGTGCGGCGTACACGCCAACGATCTTTTGCTTCCATCTCTTTTAACGCCGAAATAACGGGCTGCATCATGTTCGTTTGCTTTGTTTGCATGCAATGTCCCTGCCTTTCTGTACTTTTTTGTTTGATACATAGGTTCGGTCATTTCTATTTTGTCCCGTCTGCAGATGTTTCAACCGTATCACGCATGCATTTCAAAAAAAATAATTCTCCCGCCGCAAGAAAAAAGCAACGCAAACAACACAGATTTCGACATGTTTTGTATACCTTGACGCATACAATAAAAAGAAAGCGCCATCACTTGAAACAAAGATACAAATAAAAAAATGGTATGCAATCTCACGTTTGCTCATTCGTTTTTCTGTTTCGACCGCTTTTCGGTGCACCCCACACCGTATTGTTGCAATCTATGACAAATACCGCCCAACCAAACAGGTGGCACAAAATATCACAGAAAGGTAGGAACGCTCTTGTGGACAACAATGATCGTTTTTCTATACATGCCCATCCTTCACCCGAAACATCCATTGCGTCAAAACTTGTGGCATCCCCAGATTCCCCTGTAGCCGGAGATTCCAATATTTGTAAAAAATCACAAGCGCCCCTCGCATGGTGTTTGTTCGAAAATTGGGAACAATATCTACAAATACTTACCAAGCTATGCCATCTCTACAACCTGCCCATGGAAACAATCGGAAAAAGCATCTGTGGGCGAGACATCCCTATGGTGCGCCTGGGAAACGGCAAACACAAAGTGTTATACGCGGGCACACATCACGGCTGTGAATGGCTGACAGGTGCCCTGCTGTTACGATTTATCGACGCATACGGCACGGCGTTTTCCACTTGTCAGCGGATAGCCGGCGTAGATCTTTCCTTTTTGTACCACACGCGTTCCATTTTTGTCGTTCCCGTTTGCAATCCCGACGGGATGCAACTTGCACTCTGCGACGATGATAAACAAAATCCAAACATGAACAACTTGATTGCAGCCAACGGGGGAAGCAGGGACTTTTCCCATTGGAAAGCAAACGGACGCGGTGTCGACCTCAATCGCAACTACGATGCCGGATTTGCCATTTGCGCGGCACGTGCAACTCCCTACATGCGTCAATACGGTGCGCCGCGCGGATATTGCGGAACAAAGGCGGAAAGCGAACCGGAGACACAGGCACTGTGTGACTGGATTCGAAAAAATGTGCCGCTGGATTTATTACTCTCTTTTCACACCGCCGGAGAAGAAATTTACGACACATACGAACATTACGCCACAGATAAAGTACGCAACATTGCCCACATTTTGTCGCGTTTTTCCGGATATGCACTCTGCCGTCCGCCGCAAAGCGATGCGCACGGCGGGTTAAAAGACTGGTATTTGCAGACATATCGCGCCCCGGGCTACACCATTGAATGCGGGCGGGGAGAAACACCGCTGCCGTCATCGATGCTCGAACCGTTGTTCATTCAATTGACCTCGCTTCTGTTTTGCGGCGCCGTGCTATCGTAACTGTCGCCTGTTCCGTTTTTTATTTTTTAGCTTTTTCCATTTTATGATGTATAATATTGTCCCACCCCTTTCGGATCGGTATGTGATTGCCATCGTATCACCATACATACTCCTCTGTTTTTTGCGGCATGAACCGCATCAGATCCTGATCCATTATTTTTTGTCACTTTGACATTTGCATGTTTTGTGTTGGTATTTTTTTGCAGCACGCCCAACAATCCACCAATGAAATGGTGCGTATGGTATGTTATACTGTATTTGCACAAAACAGATACAAAAATCAAAAGTACCATTTGATTGTGAACATGATCAAGTATCTGACATTTTTCTCATTTTGCAAAAACAAGGGGGCGTGCGGACATATGAAACTGCAAAACAAAAGTCGACGGCGCCGAGGAATCCTGCGCTGCTTACATAAGGAAAAGTGGCATCGTGCCGCACATGGCATGCATCCTGTCACAAAAAAACTGCTTCACATCGGGCTGCCGTTTTTGTCGGCGCTCTTTGTCTACATACCGTTGCGTTACTGGTTTTTCGAAGCACATGTGCTGGGTGTGGCACGTCTATACCAAAATATCTTTGAATCCTTACTGCTATGTCTGGTAATTCTTGTTTGTGGCGCACTTCTTTTGGAAATCGGAACACGCAGGCAATGATCCGTTCCATAATTGTAAAACTTTACAAGTGCTTTCCAATTTTTGTTCTGGCATTTTTACAGTCAATACAATCAGAAACAAAACAAAAAAATTACAATCATTTTATATAAAC
>ULVM01014931.1_pt1 | contig 13767 bp, 13 predicted proteins | sample 1959451 | NCBI WGS metagenome assembly ULVM01 (sample SAMEA4835786, study PRJEB28245) | human gut metagenome | biome: gut microbiome; material: fecal sample | place: Denmark | collected 2008
TCGCCGCCTTCACGGGCGGCGTGGATTGAAATACTGTACACACAGCTTTGTGCCGAAGTCGGATTAAGTCGCCGCCTTCACGGGCGGCGTGGATTGAAATGTGAACGCATGTACGACTACTGCCGAACCACAAAGGTCGCCGCCTTCACGGGCGGCGTGGATTGAAATCCGCCGCAAGGGAAGTTAACGGCATTCAGCTTTCGTCGCCGCCTTCACGGGCGGCGTGGATTGAAATTTGCAGGAAGTCTGCAAGAACCCGAAGAATACAGGCGTCGCCGCCTTCACGGGCGGCGTGGATTGAAATTCCACTGCTTGTACCCGCCTGTCCCTTCCTCCAGGTCGCCGCCTTCACGGGCGGCGTGGATTGAAATAGGCACTTGCTGACGCTATGAGACCGCTGTCGAAGTCGCCGCCTTCACGGGCGGCGTGGATTGAAATACGGATACGCAAGAGACAGGCGAGGTGCGAACTAGTCGCCGCCTTCACGGGCGGCGTGGATTGAAATGTTTCCGACAGGCACTCCGAGACGGACACAAATAGTCGCCGCCTTCACGGGCGGCGTGGATTGAAATATTCTTGACGCGTTCCGCACAGAAAAATTTCACCGTCGCCGCCTTCACGGGCGGCGTGGATTGAAATCGAGTTTGCAAAGCTTTTCCTCTCCCCGAGCGTGTCGCCGCCTTCACGGGCGGCGTGGATTGAAATGCGCAAGGCCAAGCCGAACAGCGGCTAACATGGTGTCGCCGCCTTCACGGGCGGCGTGGATTGAAATAACCGTGAAGAGTGTATGTTTATACTCTGGGGCAGTCGCCGCCTTCACGGGCGGCGTGGATTGAAATACCACTCAAGCCGCTTTGTAGCTTCAGCATTGCGTCGCCGCCTTCACGGGCGGCGTGGATTGAAATCGCTTGCGTGGGGTGACGGCAAGCCTGAAACCGTGTCGCCGCCTTCACGGGCGGCGTGGATTGAAATATACCTGACAGGTTGGGAAACCATGCGTACCGCGTCGCCGCCTTCACGGGCGGCGTGGATTGAAATCGTCAATCCGCAAAAGCGGAGGATACATAGCGGGTCGCCGCCTTCACGGGCGGCGTGGATTGAAATCGAACCTGGGACGTTTTCGGGAAAAAGCGACAGGGTCGCCGCCTTCACGGGCGGCGTGGATTGAAATTCGCCTACAGCGGCGGCAAGGATAGCGACTGCATAGTCGCCGCCTTCACGGGCGGCGTGGATTGAAATTGCTGATAATAATAATGTGGCGACAAACTCCGATGTCGCCGCCTTCACGGGCGGCGTGGATTGAAATCGGCATAACAGGAGTGACAACACTAAAAATCTGAGTCGCCGCCTTCACGGGCGGCGTGGATTGAAATAGGTCAAGAAAAAGCCCCAAAATACCGATACCGGACGTCGCCGCCTTCACGGGCGGCGTGGATTGAAATCGAACCTCCTATTATTGCCAACTGTATTTTTTGGTCGCCGCCTTCACGGGCGGCGTGGATTGAAATATGCTGTCCGGAAGCTTTAGTCCCTGCTGTCGGTGTCGCCGCCTTCACGGGCGGCGTGGATTGAAATTGTATGTGACCGTAGCATATCGCATGAAATTGTGGGTCGCCGCCTTCACGGGCGGCGTGGATTGAAATAAGATAGTGTCGCTCTCGGTTATGTCGGCAGGGTCGCCGCCTTCACGGGCGGCGTGGATTGAAATGTGAAGTCAAAGTCACCGAATCGTATCATGCGAAGTCGCCGCCTTCACGGGCGGCGTGGATTGAAATTCAGGCAAGCGATAACCTACGGCGGAATTGCCGTTGTCGCCGCCTTCACGGGCGGCGTGGATTGAAATATAAACAAGTTTTTAGGAGGAAAATGCAATGCCGTCGCCGCCTTCACGGGCGGCGTGGATTGAAATACGGAGAGGACTGGAGGTAAAAACGAGCGATGTAGGTCGCCGCCTTCACGGGCGGCGTGGATTGAAATGCTTCGGGCTGATTGATGAAGACGGACGCAAAACCGTCGCCGCCTTCACGGGCGGCGTGGATTGAAATCGTTGCAAAGCTCATGCGGGGGCTTGCCGAACTCGTCGCCGCCTTCACGGGCGGCGTGGATTGAAATCCGACCCCGATGCTGTCGGTACGGGTTCAAAGCCGTCGCCGCCTTCACGGGCGGCGTGGATTGAAATAATCGGGACGGAATCGGGTTATTCCGCCATGATGTCGCCGCCTTCACGGGCGGCGTGGATTGAAATTGGAAAATCAACGGATACGGCAACCTTGACACGTGTCGCCGCCTTCACGGGCGGCGTGGATTGAAATTTGCGTGTGACCCGTCATTCGGCGGCGGTGACTAGTCGCCGCCTTCACGGGCGGCGTGGATTGAAATTTTTACTCATTGTCTTTGTCCTCCTCGTCCAGTAGTCGCCGCCTTCACGGGCGGCGTGGATTGAAATAGCGAAGCCGAGCGTGATGAAACCCTAAAGGACTGTCGCCGCCTTCACGGGCGGCGTGGATTGAAATATCATATTTGGAGGGACATAAGCTTGCGCTTCAGCGTCGCCGCCTTCACGGGCGGCGTGGATTGAAATTCGCAGGAATCACTCATGCGGGGGCTTACCTAAGTCGCCGCCTTCACGGGCGGCGTGGATTGAAATAATGCTTTGCTGTCGGCAGATATGCTGTCGTTCCGTCGCCGCCTTCACGGGCGGCGTGGATTGAAATTTGACTGGCTCAAAGAATACGGCACTATAACGGCGTCGCCGCCTTCACGGGCGGCGTGGATTGAAATGTTAAACTTTGCGATAATGTTGTCAACAAGGGTTGGTCGCCGCCTTCACGGGCGGCGTGGATTGAAATGCGTGCTTGTCGAGGCGTTTGGTACTGGCGTTGCGGGTCGCCGCCTTCACGGGCGGCGTGGATTGAAATAGCCTGCTTTATGCGCCCGTGGAAGACGCTTGCGGTCGCCGCCTTCACGGGCGGCGTGGATTGAAATACTGTCCGCAAGTGCAAGCGGAATCAACATCAGAGTCGCCGCCTTCACGGGCGGCGTGGATTGAAATGTCCGTGAAGCGAAAGACAGTAACGAACGCATAGTCGCCGCCTTCACGGGCGGCGTGGATTGAAATTACTGGTAATCTTTGCATTGCCGCTGTTGATTAAAGTCGCCGCCTTCACGGGCGGCGTGGATTGAAATTCGCCTACAGCGGCGGCAAGGACAGCGACTGCATGTCGCCGCCTTCACGGGCGGCGTGGATTGAAATCTCCCTGCCTTTTATCAGCTCATATGCCGCCGCCTGTCGCCGCCTTCACGGGCGGCGTGGATTGAAATACGCAAGGTTAATCAACCTGCCGTTCGAATATGAAGGTCGCCGCCTTCACGGGCGGCGTGGATTGAAATTTGCACAGCTTGCGGGGGTGAAGTTTGAGGCGGTCGCCGCCTTCACGGGCGGCGTGGATTGAAATAACCCGTGGCATGATTACTTTTGGTTTGACAGCAGTCGCCGCCTTCACGGGCGGCGTGGATTGAAATAACAGGGTTGCATCCACAGTTATGCTTCCGTGCGCGTCGCCGCCTTCACGGGCGGCGTGGATTGAAATTCCTCCTGTCAAAAATTAATTTCCCTGTCGAGCAGTCGCCGCCTTCACGGGCGGCGTGGATTGAAATTATTATATAGTACTCTCCTATAGGAAGGTTATACAGGTCGCCGCCTTCACGGGCGGCGTGGATTGAAATGCCAGCTTCCTAATCTCATCAAGGTTAATGTTGGTCGCCGCCTTCACGGGCGGCGTGGATTGAAATTGGGTTGCGCCTAAAATATATCTTTTTGGAGCAAGTCGCCGCCTTCACGGGCGGCGTGGATTGAAATGACAGCAAGCCCGAGCTTATAAATTGCAAGAACGTCGCCGCCTTCACGGGCGGCGTGGATTGAAATGTTGCCTGTCTCCTGGAAAACCGCTATAGATTTCGTCGCCGCCTTCACGGGCGGCGTGGATTGAAATAACCCGAGGCATGATTACTTTTGGTTTGACAGCGTCGCCGCCTTCACGGGCGGCGTGGATTGAAATCCTGATGAAGAAACAGGTTCATACCGCGCGGGCATGTCGCCGCCTTCACGGGCGGCGTGGATTGAAATGCTGCCGTGCTGTGTTGGCGCAAATCCGTGATACAGTCGCCGCCTTCACGGGCGGCGTGGATTGAAATCGCTGTCCGCGTGTGCATGGTATCGCTCGACGAGGTCGCCGCCTTCACGGGCGGCGTGGATTGAAATCGTCCAGCCCGACGGCGGTCACGGAGTTTGCGTATGTCGCCGCCTTCACGGGCGGCGTGGATTGAAATCGTGTCTCCGCCGAGAGATTGCAGCAGGCTCGCCGTCGCCGCCTTCACGGGCGGCGTGGATTGAAATGGAGGACAAACGACCATTGATAAGCCCCACAACCGTCGCCGCCTTCACGGGCGGCGTGGATTGAAATACCGGGAGCGGTATCATAAGACATTGTTGCATCAGTCGCCGCCTTCACGGGCGGCGTGGATTGAAATGCCAGTAATTGATAAGCTATCATCAGATGGAGTAGTCGCCGCCTTCACGGGCGGCGTGGATTGAAATATAGCACAATACCGACAACACACACAATAAACAACCGTCGCCGCCTTCACGGGCGGCGTGGATTGAAATCTGGTAATACTTGCGTTACCGTTACTGATTAAGAGTCGCCGCCTTCACGGGCGGCGTGGATTGAAATACCGTTTTTGCTGCAACAAGTTGAAAGAGCAAGGTCGCCGCCTTCACGGGCGGCGTGGATTGAAATGTCCTGTCGAGGCTCGGAAGTAAATAAAACTTGATAGTCGCCGCCTTCACGGGCGGCGTGGATTGAAATATCTGTGACCGTAGCATATCACACGAAATTGTGCGGTCGCCGCCTTCACGGGCGGCGTGGATTGAAATCCGCATTTGCGGGTGCGCCGCCGTTGATGTGCGTGTCGCCGCCTTCACGGGCGGCGTGGATTGAAATCCTGCGCTCCACAAGGTCATAAATCACCATGCTTGTCGCCGCCTTCACGGGCGGCGTGGATTGAAATTTTCACTCTCCGGAGCTTTACAGCTCCTATGATGTCGCCGCCTTCACGGGCGGCGTGGATTGAAATGCCAGTATCAGGGACAAAACGCCATGAATAATAGTCGCCGCCTTCACGGGCGGCGTGGATTGAAATAACCGTTGAGTTAGTCCAGTCCGCCAAATATTTCGTCGCCGCCTTCACGGGCGGCGTGGATTGAAATGCGATGCGTTTAAGCTCAAGCGGGATGAAATCGTATGTCGCCGCCTTCACGGGCGGCGTGGATTGAAATGAATACGTCGTTATACAGTGCAATCATGACCGGGTCGCCGCCTTCACGGGCGGCGTGGATTGAAATGATTTCGAGCGCCGCTCCGGCGATGATGTCGCCGGGTCGCCGCCTTCACGGGCGGCGTGGATTGAAATATCACACTACCGCCGCGAAATGAAAAAGAAAGAGTCGCCGCCTTCACGGGCGGCGTGGATTGAAATGGGGAGTGCTTCGACTGCTTCGACGATTTCCTCCGTCGCCGCCTTCACGGGCGGCGTGGATTGAAATGAAACCGAACGCCGCCGCAATTTCGGAAGCAAGGGTCGCCGCCTTCACGGGCGGCGTGGATTGAAATGGGAATGCGGGCTTCATCATCCACAATGAGTGCCGTCGCCGCCTTCACGGGCGGCGTGGATTGAAATTGTGTCGTCCATAGCATAAATGCAGTCGTCCATGCGTCGCCGCCTTCACGGGCGGCGTGGATTGAAATCTTGGCACTGTCACGGATGTTCCGCCGTCCTTTAGTCGCCGCCTTCACGGGCGGCGTGGATTGAAATAGTGAGCTGTTGGAGAATAGGGTCGCCGAATTGCGTCGCCGCCTTCACGGGCGGCGTGGATTGAAATTCTTTTGCGCCTATCGCAATACCTGCTATAACAGTCGCCGCCTTCACGGGCGGCGTGGATTGAAATCGTCAATCCGCAAGAACGGCGGATACATAGCGGGGTCGCCGCCTTCACGGGCGGCGTGGATTGAAATCCTATATCAGCACGGCAGTTCGACAGCAAGCCCGGTCGCCGCCTTCACGGGCGGCGTGGATTGAAATCCCAATCTCAGTAGAAGAAAACGAAATGCCCGAGTCGCCGCCTTCACGGGCGGCGTGGATTGAAATGGAACAGCAACGGAGGTCCCGCCGTCTTTAATAGTCGCCGCCTTCACGGGCGGCGTGGATTGAAATACCGAGCGCACGAGCCGCCTGTGCCGCTTGCTCTTGTCGCCGCCTTCACGGGCGGCGTGGATTGAAATATGTGAAACATCATGGCGGAATCACTGTTTACAGTCGCCGCCTTCACGGGCGGCGTGGATTGAAATATGAAAGAATTCTGGCAAATCAACGGATACGGCAGTCGCCGCCTTCACGGGCGGCGTGGATTGAAATTTCGTCCTTGCTTTCCTCAACAAGCGACATTGCGGGTCGCCGCCTTCACGGGCGGCGTGGATTGAAATCTGCTGATATAAGCACAAAGTCCATTAGTAGTAGCGTCGCCGCCTTCACGGGCGGCGTGGATTGAAATAGCCTGCTTTATGCGCCTGTAGAGGACGCTTGCGTCGCCGCCTTCACGGGCGGCGTGGATTGAAATGCATAGTGCCTTGCCTTAAGCCCTTTACTCATCGTCGCCGCCTTCACGGGCGGCGTGGATTGAAATGCCCTTGCCTCCGCATCAGCCCAACCGTCACGCAGTCGCCGCCTTCACGGGCGGCGTGGATTGAAATGCAAGAGCGGGTCGGAACCTGCCGAACGCATCGTCGCCGCCTTCACGGGCGGCGTGGATTGAAATACTTTTCTTAACACCGGCACGCTGACTGCGACCGGTCGCCGCCTTCACGGGCGGCGTGGATTGAAATCGCAATCGCGGTTATAATCTGCGTTATGCCTTGCGTCGCCGCCTTCACGGGCGGCGTGGATTGAAATAAAATGCCTTTGACAATGCCCTCGATAAGCAGCGTCGCCGCCTTCACGGGCGGCGTGGATTGAAATTTCCGCCTCCGTGTTTGACGGAGTTCCGACATCGTCGCCGCCTTCACGGGCGGCGTGGATTGAAATGTGTTGGTATCTACTTCGCTCCGCCGTGCGCTGGTCGCCGCCTTCACGGGCGGCGTGGATTGAAATATCCGCAACGTCTGCAATGAGATTTTTGACGTAGTCGCCGCCTTCACGGGCGGCGTGGATTGAAATTCTTAAACCGATTTTTTTAAGCATAGTCTTACTCAGTCGCCGCCTTCACGGGCGGCGTGGATTGAAATCGTGCCGTAAACTTTTGTCATGTGTAGCTCGGTTATCGTCGCCGCCTTCACGGGCGGCGTGGATTGAAATCGCTTGCTTTGCAAGCCGCCGTATCGTGTTGAAAGTCGCCGCCTTCACGGGCGGCGTGGATTGAAATACGTCACCGCCCTCTGCATCGTCACGCTTGAGTGTCGCCGCCTTCACGGGCGGCGTGGATTGAAATCGCGGCTCTCGACCTCCTCGGTATCCTCCGCGCGGTCGCCGCCTTCACGGGCGGCGTGGATTGAAATAAGAAGCCGTTGTGAATGCGGGTTTGTGCGAAGAAGTCGCCGCCTTCACGGGCGGCGTGGATTGAAATGCCGTTGAGTGTGAGTGAACCTTACCAAGGGTGTGGGAGTCGCCGCCTTCACGGGCGGCGTGGATTGAAATCTCCAACTCGTCCATATCGTAGATGCAGTCGTCCGGTCGCCGCCTTCACGGGCGGCGTGGATTGAAATAGCAAAAAGGGGTTGCAATCGGGCGCCGTATCTGTCGCCGCCTTCACGGGCGGCGTGGATTGAAATTACGATGATGGCATGGACGGACGAAGACATTTCGGGTCGCCGCCTTCACGGGCGGCGTGGATTGAAATTCGCCTACAGCGGCGGCAAGGATAGCGACTGCATAGTCGCCGCCTTCACGGGCGGCGTGGATTGAAATTCGGCAGGATGTTTTGTGCGGCTGTCGCGACGGAGTCGCCGCCTTCACGGGCGGCGTGGATTGAAATTTGATGTTGATTTTTTGCAAGACGGGCAGTATTGTCGCCGCCTTCACGGGCGGCGTGGATTGAAATTCGTCACAAAGTCTGGGATGCGTATGAGTTTGATGGTCGCCGCCTTCACGGGCGGCGTGGATTGAAATAGCTTGCGCCCGTGATTGCGGACGCGCTGCCGACGTCGCCGCCTTCACGGGCGGCGTGGATTGAAATACTCCTGCGGCGACCTGGGCATGTCGTTAAACTGGTCGCCGCCTTCACGGGCGGCGTGGATTGAAATAACTCCATCGGAATACGCAACGTATGTATAATCGTCGCCGCCTTCACGGGCGGCGTGGATTGAAATGCTGTTGAGAGATTATCTGAAAAATAGAAGGGTCTGTCGCCGCCTTCACGGGCGGCGTGGATTGAAATTTATGATACTTATGAAAAGGTCAAAAAAGTTGAGTCGCCGCCTTCACGGGCGGCGTGGATTGAAATCGCAGACAATAACGGTGTTGCGATAAATTCTGATGTCGCCGCCTTCACGGGCGGCGTGGATTGAAATATATTTTGCTTTTTTTGGTAAAAAAGTTTAACCAGGTCGCCGCCTTCACGGGCGGCGTGGATTGAAATATGCCGCCCGCCTCGCGGGCAGTATGCCACACGGGTCGCCGCCTTCACGGGCGGCGTGGATTGAAATTAATATGTTCCTAAATAACGAAGTTTTTAAGGAGTCGCCGCCTTCACGGGCGGCGTGGATTGAAATATTTAATCGTGCCTCCAATTTTGCTAAACGTTGTTCGTCGCCGCCTTCACGGGCGGCGTGGATTGAAATGACTCTGACCTCGCCGCTCCAAAATGCCGTGCGCGTCGCCGCCTTCACGGGCGGCGTGGATTGAAATTCGACGGGGCAGGCGATAACCTTGCCTTTTGCGGTCGCCGCCTTCACGGGCGGCGTGGATTGAAATGTGATGTTCAGAAGGTTTGTTGCCGCGTTATTGGTCGCCGCCTTCACGGGCGGCGTGGATTGAAATTGCGTAATTTGTACGATCGCTGTAACCATACCGGGTCGCCGCCTTCACGGGCGGCGTGGATTGAAATAACGTTTAGCGCGGTCAGGACTTGCACCGATGCGTCGCCGCCTTCACGGGCGGCGTGGATTGAAATCCGCTGCACCCGAGATAACAAGCGTCAAAGTTGGTCGCCGCCTTCACGGGCGGCGTGGATTGAAATATCGGCGCATTCTGCCCGAACGTCCCGAGTTTGCAGTCGCCGCCTTCACGGGCGGCGTGGATTGAAATCTCGCGCACTACAAAAGTATTGCCTGTAATAGTGGTCGCCGCCTTCACGGGCGGCGTGGATTGAAATACCGCGCTGCACGACAGTCATCAGCGCACCGTCGTCGCCGCCTTCACGGGCGGCGTGGATTGAAATGCCGTCGTGCATCAGGATGAGCTTACCGGCAGCGTCGCCGCCTTCACGGGCGGCGTGGATTGAAATGCCGTCGTGCATCAGGATGAGCTTACCGGCAGCGAGTCGCCGCCTTCACGGGCGGCGTGGATTGAAATCGAACAGCACAAAAACGGAGGTCATAATGACGGGTCGCCGCCTTCACGGGCGGCGTGGATTGAAATCTCGCCGTCCAGCAGCACATGACTTTCGCGGGTGGTCGCCGCCTTCACGGGCGGCGTGGATTGAAATGCAACCTCGCGGGCTTTGGTGTTGGCGGCGTTCCAGTCGCCGCCTTCACGGGCGGCGTGGATTGAAATCATGCACAGGGCGCATACCACACCGCCGTCGGCGGTCGCCGCCTTCACGGGCGGCGTGGATTGAAATACGTGCCGCAGAGGACGCCGTCATCAAGGAGGACGTCGCCGCCTTCACGGGCGGCGTGGATTGAAATCCGTATCTGGTATAATCTAACTATCAAATAAAGGGTCGCCGCCTTCACGGGCGGCGTGGATTGAAATCGATATGCTTGCAGAGGGCTGCACGCCGCAGGAGTCGCCGCCTTCACGGGCGGCGTGGATTGAAATTCCTGTCCCCTTGCGTCCGTCCATTTCGCCCACGTCGCCGCCTTCACGGGCGGCGTGGATTGAAATACCGCTGTCGGCGATTATAAGCGCAATGTACCGTCACTGCATTCGCAGGTGGTATGTATGCAGCGCTTTGCCTGTGTGATTTGCCTTCGCTCGGAATCTTCATTAATCAAAAACAGGGTTACTGCATTTTAGATGCAGCGACCCTGTTTTCGGAAAAAACTGTTATCGGCGAGCAGCGATACTCGACTGACAACGTATATAGACTATCACATATCGCGATGTTTGTCAAGAGTTTTCCGCTGAAAACTGCCGGGAGTGTTTTGCTGAACTGCTGCCCGGAGAATTGCAGACAATCCAAATATGACAGACTCGGCTCCCGGGCACAATTGCTTTCGCGCAAAAAGAGTGAATTCGACAATGATTTTTACGGAAGCTGCCTTAAGTTCGCATATAATAAAATAATGATGCTGTGCGCGCAGTATTACAAATACTGACGGAACCGGAGCACTGCAGCGCAGATCAAGGCTGCCGCTGTGCCGGCGAACAAATATAATGCTTAACATGGGGAAAAACCAAGCAAAGATTAACCATCGCAAGCAGGCGAACAAGCATGGCGGAAACGGGCATATAACTGAATTTGCCTTTTTAAAGCCGCCTGACAGCAGCTTCCGTTTTATCATCCGCAGCTTAAGAATCTCTTCATGCTATTTTTTCAGTAGATATATATAAATATCGACAGAATTTTCGGCTCAGCACATAAGCCCGAGAACTCCGTCCGCGCGTCGGGCTTGAACCGATTCATTTTCCTGCACTTGTTTTGCCATTTATAAAGGGTGGATACAATGTTTTTTCGGTTGATTCCGGATCGGAGCATTAAATCGGCTCTGAATTTTTGTGAAAAAACTGTTGACAAAAGCCGTCTACAGTGGTAGACTAAAAAAACAGTCTACAACAGTAGACAAAAATCGCGGAGGAGTCATTATGAAAGAAATTCCGAAAATACATGAAGGTGAATACCGTTTCTGCCTTATTCTATGGGAAAACGAACCGATATCCGCAGCGCAGCTTGCAAAGCTCTGCTTCGCGGAACTTGGATGGAAGCGAACAACGAGTTATACAGTGTTGAAGCGTCTTTGCGAGCGCGGTGTGCTGAAGAACGAGGACGGCGTTATAACTTCCATTATTTCGAAGGATGAAGCTCAGGCGTGTGAAATCGATGAGCTTGTTGAGAAGCGTTTTTCGGGTTCGCTGCCGGCATTTGTTGCAGCTTTCGCAAAACGCCGGGATATGTCGGAAAGGGAGTTGGACGAGGTTCAACGTATGATTGACAGCATTCGGAACGGAGGCGGAAAATGAGCGTGGGTGAAGTCTGCATTTCGGTTATCGATATGAGTATATTGGCAAGCATGATAATTGTTATCGTGCTTGTGCTCAGGTTGTTGTTCAAAAGAGCACCGGGATGGATTCGGGTGCTGCTTTGGGGTATTGTTGCATTGCGGTTAATTATTCCGACGACGATAGAAAGTCCGCTGAGCCTTGTTCCGGACAACTATCCTATAGAAAATTTCAGAGAAAAACTCTATGCTGACACTGTTGACAACACGGACGGGGGAGAGCCTCTCGTGATCCGCGGATCGGGTGGGGCGGAATCCGAACGGGAAGATGCTTCAAACGTGCCCTCCGATGCAGGAAAAACTGCCGAAAGCAGCGACACAGGTGAAGAAGCAAAAACGCCCGGTGCAGCGGGAACACAATCAAAGGAGAACGATTACGACACATCGCTGACAATTCCGCTCCTGCGAATTGATTTGCCCGATGATTACGAGATTGCATGTATTTGGCTTGCAGGTCTGATTGTCATGCTTGCATACATGGCAATAAGCCGCATAGGTTTGGGCAGGAAACTGCGTGAAGCCGTGCTGCTGCGCGATAATATTTATCAGAGCGACCGAGTTAATTCGGCGTTTGTGCTTGGATTTTTCAAGCCGCGTATATATGTTCCGTGCGGCATTGAAGAGCGTGAACTTGAAACCGTAATTGAACATGAGCGGGCGCATATACGCCGCCGTGATAATAAGTGGAAGCCGCTTGGCTTTGCTATCCTCGCGGTGCATTGGTTCAATCCTCTCGTTTGGCTGTCCTACGTGCTGTTTTGCCGCGATATTGAATTTGCCTGCGATGAAAAGGTTATAAAAAAGCTTGACAACGAACAGAGAGCGGACTATATGCAGGCATTGCTTTCGTGCAGCGTTAGTCGCAGTCGTTTCAATGCCTGTCCGCTTGCCTTCGGTGAAGTTGGTATTAAAGAACGCGTTAAGACCGTGATGAATTACCGAAAACCGTCGGTTTGGGTGATTCTTATTGCCGTGCTCGCCTGCGCAGCGCTTGCGGTGTGTTTTTTGACCTGCAAAAAGACAGGTGCGGAATTTGAAATGAGGGGCGATAATATCGCGGATATTGATCCCGACTATATTGTTTCCGAAATTCGAAAAGCGGAAAAGCTGAATCCCGATGCGGAGATCTACACCCGACCCGGAGGATTTTCATTGGACATGGATTCCGATTTTGAACTTTGGGACAATCAAACAATCGTTTTTTACTTCAAACGGCAGGATGGAATGTATCGCGAACAATTGCGGTTTTTCGGCGATTCGGATATGTTCTTCCTTCCGGGAGAAAGCCGTGTTGCCGCACCCGAAACGGTATATCTTCTTGAGGATTATCTCAACGCACTGAAGTACATGCCGAAGGACGAGATTCGCCGCATGTGTCCGAATGCGGATTTATACCTGATTGATTTTGTGGGCTTCAGTGAGGCTGAAGAGCTGAACCGAGTTATAACCTACAGCAAGGACGGAGTCACCAATCTCGGCGAAAAGCTTATTCATATCGTTATAGGACCAATGCATGGTTCGGATGAGGACGGTTATTCCGGCACCGGGGACGAAATGATTCATCTTTTTTACGGCACGGAAAGCGCGGCGGATCAGCACGGAGCAGCGGCAGAGCTATGGTTTGATGCATCCGGCGGCAGTACCCGTGTTGAGAAAAGCTTTTCGCAATTCCCCAATGCCGTTTTCAGCTGCACGGATTCGGCAGTTGAAGTTAATAACGGCAAAACGACCGTGCTGTACGGCGGACTGCCGGTCAGGGATGCTTATATCTGCGATATAAACGGTGACGGAAGCCCGGATTTTTGCTCAACGATCAACATCGGCTCCGGAATTGTTGACAGCCGCGTTATTATCTGTGATTATGCAAACGGTAAGATTTATGTAATTGAGGATAGGGGTAAGACCGATTACATGCTCCGAACGGATAATGCGGGTTTGCTGTGTTTGGACAGGTTCGATTATAACAGCGTAAACTTGATTTCATCTGAATACCTGACAATAAAGCCCGAATACCCCTGTCTGCCGCTCGGAGCGTTTAAAAACGGCTCATTCACTTGAGGCAACTGTTTAATCGTCCGAAGCTGCTTTTTCTGCCGCGTCGATGCATGTCGGTGCGGGGGGAGCATGACGGCGATGAGCACGGCAACGAAAGAAAAATTATATATATCCACTTCTGCCGTTTCTGCTGTTGACAAGCGGCAGAAGTTCTGTTATAATCGTATCGTTGCGAACGAGGAGAGATGTCCGAGTGGTTTATGGAGCTGGTCTTGAAAAC
>ULVM01063089.1_pt1 | contig 13441 bp, 13 predicted proteins | sample 1959451 | NCBI WGS metagenome assembly ULVM01 (sample SAMEA4835786, study PRJEB28245) | human gut metagenome | biome: gut microbiome; material: fecal sample | place: Denmark | collected 2008
TATTTCAGTCCTTTTTATAAAACATACATTCGTACCCATCGGCACAGAGCGGAAGCCCCTTTGCCCACGGTGGAGTTCTACCCATCATCTCGCAGATTTCAGATACATTTGTATCTATCGGGCATTCGATGATAAGTTCATCGTGCACGTGACCGCACATCCGATAATTCCGCAGCGTCCGCATAGCAGAGCAGAGAATATCCCGGCTGACCGCCTGAACGATGTTCTCCACGAACTTAGGCCCGTAGCTTTCAATGCGCTCCCACTTCTTCGTTGCACCAACGCCCTCGTAAGTGACGGATTCGCCGCCGAACTTATTCTCGCCGATACGGGGCTTGACGTAGGAAAGCCGTCTGCCGCTCGGCAGCGTGATAAACAGCATTCCGCTCTGATATTCAAACTGAATGCCATGTGTGTCTGTGCGAAGCCTTTGTCGTATTGTATCCTTCACGCAGCGGTCGACTTCCCACCAGAATCGAACAATATTCGGGTTGGAACTGCGCCACATATCCACAAGCGGCTGTAATTCATCTTCTGACAAACCCATCTCCAATGCACCCATAGCTTTCAGAGCGCCGACCGAACCGCCATAACCGAGCGCCAACTCTGCGATTTTACCTTTCTGCCGCAGATGTCCATTGACACCATGCTTTTCAACGGGGACACGGAACATCTGACTTGCAGACGCACAATAGATATCTCCACCGGACTTGAATACGTCAAGCCTCCATTTCTCGCTAGCAAACCACGACAGCACTCTTGCCTCTATTGCTGAAAAATCTGAAACCACGAATTTCATTCCCGCTTTCGGCACAAATGCCGTGCGGATAAGCTGCGAAAGCGTGTCCGGAATATCATCGTACAGCAGTTCTATGGCTTCATAGTTGCCGCTTTTCACAAGCTCACGAGCCTGTTTAAGGTCGGGGATATGGTTCTGCGGGAGGTTCTGTAACTGTATCAGCCGACCCGCCCATCTGCCGGAACGGTTTGCACCGTAAAACTGAAACATTCCGTGTGCGCGTCCATCGGAGCAAACAGCGTTCCTCATAGCCTGGTACTTCTTCACCGAGGATTTTGCAAGCTGCTGGCGGAGTTCCAGAACCTCTGCAAGCTGCGGCGGTGCGGTTTTCAGCAATTCGGAAACAGCTTTCTTACCGAGAGTGTCTGTTTCAAGTCCGTTCTCCGAAAGCCACTGTTTCATCTGCTGTACAGAGTTCGGGTTTTCGAGCGAAGTAAGTTCCTGCATTTTCGTGGAAAGCAGCGCCTTTGACCGCTCGTCAAACCGTATTGCATTCTCAACAACAGCCATATCCAGAGCAATCCCACGGTCGTTTATCTGCTGGTCGAGAGCGTATTCCTCCCAAACAAAATCCGGCACGGAGAATTTGCGTAGCTTGTCCTGTATCGACATTTCGACCTCGACATCACGCTTGTTGTACGCTTTGAAAAGCGACCATTTCTCCGGAGCGTGTTCGGGAAGATTTCTTGTTCTGCCGCCATTTGTCTTGGTAGCTGCGCAGGGGACGCAGAAATACTTGATGAGGTCTTTGCCCTCTTTCAGCTTCTGTTCCGATAAGCCAAGAACTGCGCCCGCACCGGCAAGCGACAACGGAAGTCCCATATATGCCGACCACACCATCGAACACCTCCACGAAGTCGGGTCGAGATACTCTCCGGACGGCAAACCGAGATACATTGACAGACACACACGTTCGAAAGCAGCATTAAAAGCCCATTTAATAATGCTGTTGTCAGTCAGCGCAGCGAGGATTTCATTAGAAATCTTCTCGCCATGTGCAAGGTCGTACACCACAACATCGCCGCCGTTCACGGAAACTCCGAACAGCAGTATTTCAAATGCGGGTGATTCAACATACCTGTACACACCGCATTTTGCAAGGTCAACATCGCTGAATGTTTCAATGTCAATTGACAGTGTTTTGATTTTATCCATAGTTCACCTCAAAAAGGGCGGTAAAGTTTTTCTACCGCCCTATTAGTTCTCAGATGCACAGCAATCTGAATGTTTCCTTGCCCTTTGGAGTTATCATCGTCTGAGTATCTGTATATCCGGTCTTGTCGTTGACGAACTCCTTCATTTCAAACAAGCCGCTGTCAACGTATGTAGCGTAAGGTCTGAGTTTGCCTTTCTTCGAACGGTAGAGATAACCCTTGTCAAGCAGAAAACGCACAAAATCATTCTGCCTTACACCGAGTTCCTTTGCAGTGTCGCGAATACCTGTGAGCAGATTTCTGTCAACGAGCATATCGAAATAATCTGCTTTTGGCTGCATGATCTGATTGGAAACGGTAAGCTGTGCATTTTTCGCCTTTTCTGTTTTCAGTCTGGTAGCCAGTTCAATGAGAAAATCCGGAGAAGCAAGCGCCTGTTCCAGAACATCTTCCGTCATGTATGCGCCGTTCTTGCGAATAGATGGCAGGACCTCATCAAACACCCATTTCTCAAAGCGTTCTGCGCCAGGCAGCTTGCTATGAGCGATAAGGCGGTAAACGTTGCCTTCCGAAATGAAACCAAGTGACTGAATGCCGCCGTTCGTAGGGGTGTCGCATTTCACGACACCCTTGCAGTGCCTTGAAAGAGCGTCACGCGTGTTAGAGTATCCGAGCGCCTTTGCAATATCAGCGCCGCAAAACAGCACCTCGCCGTTCTCCTGAATAGTGCGAATTTCTCCGAATTCTTCGTTGTTAAAAGTTGAAATTTCCATATAAACCTCCGAAATTGACCTACCCGCCCACCCGGCAGTATCAGACTGCCAAAATTACTTGTGATTAGCCTTGCGGCGCTGCTTGATTGCCGCTGCCAGCGAACCGATAACGGTGATGAGATTGCCGATGACCGTACCTACCGAAATGCCAAAACAAGCGGCAAGCATTATGCTTTCAAACTCCGTCATATTACACCTCAAGAAAGAAAATCATCATCGTCGTCGGTTGCGAAATCGTCCTCAGCGCGGGTTCTTCCACCGAGCGGTTCGCCATCGCGAATCTTCTGCAAGTTGTTCAGACCGCAGGCGATACCCTTGTTGCCGTTGGAGTTAAAAGCATAAAAAGAAATAGACGCTCTGCCGTAAACACCGCTGTAAACCTCGCTACGCTCCAGAATAGGATTGCAGTTTGCGTCCACGATACCGGGAGCGGTTGCGGAGTTTGCGTTGATGAAGTAGCTGTTAGCGTACGCTTCATCATCGGGGCGTTCTGTATCGCCGTCACGGAGCGGATTCTTGATTGCGGAAAGCGCAGGAACGGAGCGCCCGTTGCCCTTGAGCTTGGACTCGCCCTCCTTATAAGCTGCTTCGATAGCCACCTTGATTTTCTCGACCGTCCTGGTATCGGACTTCGGAATGATAAGGCTCACACTGAACTTCGGTGCGCCGCCGTTGATGGACTTTGCTTCCCAGATGTTTGCGTAGCTCCATCTTGCATCGGGTCCTGTGATTACATTTGTGGGATTGATAAACTTTGGCATATTATTTTTCCTCCTTGAAATCTTCGTTTGCTGTATGAATTGCCGGACGCTTGTCCGAAATTGATACTAAAGTTGGCTTGCCCTGCGGCTTTTCGATAAGCCCGCCGAGCAATTCGTTGAACTTTTTCTTACCGAGCAGACTGGTCATTGCTGTGATACCGAGAACGCTGTGTTCATATGGGTCATATCCTGCGGATTTGACGGCCTCAACAACTTCATTTTCATCTGTGTATTTGCGGTTGGAACGCCCCTCGACCACCTTGAAGCCATCGTATGAAACACCGCTAAGCGCCTGCCGCAGAGCGTATTCTTTTACATCGGTCACCCAAGATACAAGCTCGTCCGCTTTTGCGAGAATAGCGGCGATTTCGATATTATCAAGGGTTGCAGGCGGTTCAAAATCGTAACGAGCGAGAGCAAGATTATATTCTGCTAGTTTTCGACAGGTCGCTCTGACCTTGCAGAAGCGACAATGTTTCCCTGCTTTAAAATCTCCATCGCCATTTGCGGCAAGCTGCGCTGTCGGGGTGAGGATCTCATTAGCCCAACGGAGCAGTTCTTCTTTGGAGATGGCATACTCGCTGATATTGTCACGCCTTGGCTGGAATATAATCATGTTCACTGCGGATATGTCGTATATTCCGTCAAATAATTCGAGAGCGCCGAGAGCGTAAAGCATCATCTGCGGATTATTCTCTGCGCGGACTTCCACACCTTTGCCGTACTTGAAATCTATAACGGAAAGTGTACCGTCAGCTACGATTACGCAGTCACCTGTGCCGAATCCCTCCGGAACCCACCGAGAGAAATCCAGTTTCTGTTCGATAAGGACTATGGGGTCATTGCAGGCTACTTTTGCTTTCTTGACCTGCTCATAAGCGTATGTAGCGTACTCGACAGCGCAGCGCTCCATCTCCTCGTTGTAGTAGGTGAGGTTTTCTGTTGGGTCGGTGGTTTCTCTGCCGAGCAAGGCTTTCAGCCTGTGTTCGCAGAGGGCATGAGCGTCCGTGCCCTCCTGCGCATACTCGCTTGATGTATCCGGCAGTTCGGCACAGAGTTTAGCAGACGGCGGACATTCGAGCCAGCGGTGGCTTGATGATGCCGAGAGAATTGCGTGGTTAGTCGGCATTGCCAAGCACCTCCACCTCTGCTAGGACTGCTGCATATTCCTCCGGCTTGATTACGGAAAGCTTGTCCGCACCGTGCTTTGTGATGATTGACTTTACCTCTGCTGTGAAGCCGGCGCGGGATTTCTCGGCGCAGACGGCTCTTACTTCTTCAAGGGTAAGTTGCTTCTGTGTCTCTGCTGAATCGGTATTATGCTCCTGTACCTTGTCGGCAGAGAAGAGCTCGTACAGCCAATTTGCGGTATCATTCAACAATGATGCAGCATCTCGCAACTCTCTGATTGCCTGTTCCACTTCGCGTATTTTGCTCATGATTTGTCGCTCCTTCCATAGATTTTTTCTGCTGTTCAAGCTGAATCAAATTTTTTGCCAGGCGCTTTGAAACAACACTGATTGCCGTAAGCACGCCGATAAGTTCCTCGTCAGCTGCAGATTCGTTGATTTTAGGCTTGTTCATTGGGAAATCTCCTTTCCGAGGTAATTTGTTTTTGTTGTCCTCAATATCCACTGGAGGGATTATGCCAAAGTGGTCCGCAGTCCGAAAAAATATTTTCTCCGGCTACAAAACTGCAACCGGAGAAGTAATTTAATTATTAGAGATAGTAATCCCTAAGCTTGTCCCGCAGCTCGTCACGTATCTTTGCCCAGTGCCGTTTGAAAGTTGAACGAGCCATACCCATAATTTCGGCGGACTCTCTCTCGGAATGGTACATCATCAATTCGCAAATACGCTTTCCTTCCGGATCAAGACGGTCGAGTTCTTCATACAAGGCTTCGAGCAGTTCCTTCTGAATAATAATTGATTCGATGGTCTGCGAATCGTCTTCTAGAGTGTCGCCAAGGGTGAGTTCATCGTTTTCACCACCGATAACGGTGTCAAGAGATACTTTTTTGCCAGCTGTGTAGAACGGGCAACCTGGGCATACGCCATCGCATTTCCACAGCTGAGCTTTGGTGCAACTACACTCGCCGTTCTTCCGGGCATGATAGCGGGTGTTCCATATGGGTCGGTAATACTCACGATACAGTTCCTCGCTTACCTCTACAAGTTCTCCGTTGACAGGGATAAAATACTTTTTGGCTTCTTTTGACATAAAGATTTCCTCCGTTGATTGTCTCGAAACGGAGGAAAACATAACAGATACCAGCAAAAGGGTATAGTGGTGCACTGCTTGAAAATTTATCTCCATTTCAAGTATGCAACCAGCACATTCCAGTGGCTAGCGTCACAAATATATTTGATTGTAATCGTAGTCACTGGAATGTCGTCGGTACCGAACATGACTACAATTGGGTACACAGCAGTCGAAAACGATAAAAATTATATTTGCGTTTGCAGAGATAATGTTGAAATCCTCGACAAAATGTGATATAATAAAAGGTAATATAAGGATAGCAATGTTGCTTTACATCTTGCGAGTCGTTTTCGTCTCCTTTGTACAATTTAATTATAGTTCAATGCGGAAAGAAAATCGGCCACATAAAGTAACCGTTAAGTTATAGTGAAGTTTCCATTTGGAGGTGTCACCAGTTGAAAGAACTAGTTTTTGCAACAGTCTTAACAGAATTGAAAACATCATGGGAAGATGCGATTGCTGTTCCAGATTTGATAAATCTACTTTATGATGCTATTGCTGAGCCGGTAGGATTGACAAATAAGAATGGCGATCCAATCACGGTTACTAAAGGTACTGCAAGTAAAATCATGAATCGACAGCCTGGAGGCAATCCACATCGTTCTATTCGCAGCAAGTCTGCAGATAACAGAGTCCATATATCAATTGAGGAGTATTTCAAAAAGAATATAGTAAAACGATTGCTCAAAGGCAGTGAAGATGATCTGATTGAGAGATTTAAGGCGGTTATTAATGACGATGACGGGATAGCACCGGCTAAGAAGCAAGAGCTTCTGACAAGCGCACAAAAAAATACGCTCGCCATGTTTTTGGCAAGCGTATATCTCTATTCTTTATCAAGAGATAACGTGTTAGATGGTAGCAGAAGCGCTAAGCCTGTTACTGCTACAACAGAGCTTGAAGTTATTCCACTGCCTACTGGTATTACTGGCGTAGAAGGAAGCTACACCGATGCGCTCCTTGCTGCATATGGACAGGTAGAGGGGATTAAGCATTTTACTATTGATATGCTAGATGCTTATCCTGCTCACAAAGAAAATTTTAGTAATCAGAGAAAATATTATTTTGCAGCAGAAGCTGTTCGTAGAGGAATTCGTGATTTGTACGGTACGAAGGAAAAGGATCAATTCGAAGTTTTGAAGGACGAAATGTACGAGGGTGTTACGGAAGTCTGGGAGGACGAGGCGAAAAATGGGCTTGCGCGAATGAGAAAAGTTATGGCGCAGGCAACAAAAACATCCTTGGATAAATGCCGTATTTGCAGAGAAACGGAGTGGATTGGCAACAGTCAACGAAAAGGTGTGTGCCATTTTCTTGTTGGGGAAAATCGTTTGAAAGGTTGGGTGCGAGAAGATGATGAACAAGCTATTTAATAGTGTATTTGAAAATTCACTCCGTATCCTGTTGTTATTGGCAGAGTTTGATTGTGGCCAAAGCCTGGACAAGATTTATGCTACGGATTTCATGGTTACATACGGGGCTACATTTGGTGTAAGTGAATCTGATTTAAACGGCGATAACCAGTACAAGTTCAGTGAATTTGCATCTCGTCGTGAAATTGTAAGGCTGGCATTAAAAGAGTTGGTTTTAGAAGGAATGGTATTGCCGGAAAATTCAGCTACTGGAATTCTCTATTCCATTACTAATGCTGGTCGTGATTATAGTGCTACTTTGACAAGCGAGTATGCCGAAGAATATCGTAGCACAGCAAGAAAGATTGTGGAGATTGTTTCGAATGCTGCAGAACGAACTATAATACATAAGATTAATAAAATGTCAGCTGAATCGCTGAGGAAAGGAGCCAGGGTATGAGCAGGTTTTATATTAAAAGCATAGGAGCCTCTGGTCCCAAAGTTGAATATTCACAGGTGACTTTTGATGAAGGAGTAAACATTTTACATGGACCATCAAATTCTGGTAAGTCCTATGTTATTAACTGCATCAATTTTATGTTCGGCGCTTCAGAAGTGCCTTTCACCAGAGAAAGCACTGGTTATAATACTATCCACATGACACTGGAGTCTCTGGATGCTAGAACTGTTCAGATGACTAGAAGGATAATTGATGATAAAAACGGCAAAAAGAGCGACATGGGGGATAACTTAGTTACAGTTGTAAGTAATTTTGATGAGGTCGGATCCTATGATTACAGCATATTGAAATTAGAGTACAGTGATATGCTGCTGAAATTGATGGGAATTGATGAGAGACATCAAATCATTTCTACGCAGGCGTTTGTTCAGCAAAACCTCACTAATAGAAGCTTTCTTCACTCGTATTTTATTGATGAAGATAACATCTACGAGAAAATTCCAGCATTTGATATTCCTAGACACTCCAAAATCACAGCATGCTTAACAGCACTGCATTTCCTTTTTACAGGAGAAGATTTGCATGAAATAGTGCCTGCTGAAAGTAAGAAAGACCGTGAATTGAAGGAAGCTAAGAAAAATGCTGTCATCATTTACATTAATGAAAAAATCCAGGATTTATCCAAGAAACGTGGGATTTTGGAAGAAGAACTTGCAAAAGTTGAAGACACCGATGTTGAATCTAAAATAGAAGCTACATTGGAAGAAATTGAATCTATTGAGCACCAAATTTATGAAGCTACTGAGCAAAGCCATAAATTGATGGAAGAGATTTTTACCGTCAACTCTAAATTGGAAGAAGCAACGTATCTTAATGAGCGTTACAAGGCACTTCGCACTCAGTATAATTCTGATGTGAAGAGACTTCGCTTTATAATTGACGGTGAAACAAAAGACTCTCAGCGCAAAAAGGTCGTGAAATGTCCGTTTTGTGATAGCTCAATGCAGAACAAGCCTGAGCAGCGCATTGCATATGCACAGGCTTCTCAGGTTGAACTGAATCGTATAACGATGCAGTTGGGTGACCTAAAAGAAGCGGAAAAGGATATTCAACAAGAAATTTGTGCGCTGGAGGCGCAGTTGCAGGAACTGAATAGGCAGAATAATGAAATCACTCAGATGATCAGTCGAGTATTGAAACCAAAATCCGCTCAGTTGCGTGTTATGATGGAATCATATAAACGCATTGTGCAGATTAAGCGAGAAATGTCTGCTGTGGATGCAATGTCTGTTGTCCTTAATGCAGACGCTTTTAATCGTGAGATGGAGAAAGAAGGTGAAAAAGTTGTATTTCATCCGATGGAGCATATTGATATGAACTGGTGGAAAAAATGGAGCGACACATTCGAAATGATTGTGAAAGAGTGCAATTACCCGAACTGTGTATCAGCAAGAATTTCCCCCGATACATACGATGCAATTGTAAATGGAAAACACAAATCAGACGAAGGTAAGGGTTATCGTGCATTTCTGAACAGTATTATTCTGTTTTCACTTATGAAAGCTCTGGAAGATGGAGGCATTTACCGTCCTGCGATGCTTATTTTGGACTCCCCAATTTTGACGCTTAAAGAAAAAGTACGGAAAAACGAACTGGCAGATCCCGGAATGCGCGCCTCGTTGTTTAAATACATGGTTGAAAATTGTGGCGATAACCAGATTATAATTGCTGAAAATGAAATACCTAACACAGTAGATTATAATACAGCTCATTTGATTGAATTTACGCAGGATGAAACTCAGGGCATCTATGGATTCCTTAAGAGTGTCCGCAACAGTGTAGATAGTTGATAATAGGAGAAAAACACATGGCTAAAACAATTTCTTATAAAAAATTATGGAAATTGCTCATTGATAAAAATATGAGCAAAAGTGAATTGAAAACCGTAAGCGGTGTTAGTACTGCTTCAATTGCAAAACTCGGCAAAAGCGAGAATATAACCACTGGGGTATTGGTTAAAATATGCGAAGGCTTACAATGTGATTTCGCAGACATTATGGAACTAGTAGATGAATAAATAGGATCTTGATTTTGTGACAAAGAAAGTATCGGTAAATACAAGTGAGCAATCCAAAAATTGTCGTAATTATGGCGTATGTTATGATGCCTGTATATGACGGCGTTTACTATACTGTTACGGAAATTAACTCTTCTGCACAACTTTTACGTTTAAATACAAACTAGAAAAAGAAATGTTGCTTGAGGGCAGTAGATTTACAATGAATTGTCAATTCCTTTAAGATTTCAAACAAGGTTTTAAGGAAAATAGAAATTCTCACCGTAAAATTGGGTAAAACACCAAAGTATATACGCTAAAATATAATTGAACTATTTAACGATATATAAACCTTTTAACAAAAGGTCAGAGCCGTGTGCATTTGGTATCAAAATAGGTCTTTACTTTCATAATAGGACACCAATTTTGATACAATGCGTATCTTGATTGGTGTCCGTTTTCTTTATCCGAAAGTCTTTATTTAATGGGATTTATCGATACAATTTAATGAAAGAAGGCTCTGAGATGACCGAAAAACGGTCACAGCGGAGCCCTTTCTATTTTTTACCTTTATACTATTTAACGAAAGGTCGTAAGGGTGTGCATTTTCGGCAAAGGGGTGTGCACTTTTTAATTATTCATAAATTAGCAATAAGCCGCAAGGCTTGCTCATTAAAATTTGAGCAGTCCTGCGGCTCTGTTATTTTACTGTTCTAACCTTAGTGCCGCCTCCATAAAAATCTACTTTTAACCCATTACAGCAACATCTGCATATATTAAAATTCAATCTGTGGTTCAGAACTGTGAAATTTAGCCACTAACAATATATAAAGTTGGGGTGATAAGTATCAAAGCTTTTCAGAAGTAAGTTTGATGCAGAATGTTTAAGATTTACGCCAACTGAAAAGCCACTATACCCACGATGCAGATAATACTTCCGATTAAATTGAGCCGTGAACGCTTTTCTCTGCGGATCAGACCTATCACAAAAAGCGTTACAAGGATCATCGGCTGAATGAATGAGTAATTTGCAAGGCTTATAGATATAACCGCATTTTCAAGCAGCATTTCGAGCGTATTGGGAATTCTGGCAAGCACTACCTTAACAACGCCGCTTCGATTATTCTTAATAAGCTCCCTGATATGAACTCTCGGCAGCATTATCAGCGAAATTATCACCATAGCCGGAAGAAGCTGCATTGTTGATGAAGCATACGGAGAGAAACTCCTTATAATAAGCCCATACCCATATTTTGAAACAAGGTACAGCACCAATGGCAGAATTATCTGTTTATAGTTTACGCCGCCTTTGGATGACCTTGCAATAAATACAAGGCCTGCGGCTGTTGCAAATATACAAATCAGTTTGATAATATTGAGTTCAGATCCGAAAAGAATATCAGTGAAATAAGACGTAAACAGGGTTATCCCGAGCCACGCTTTCAGCTCAAAAGCAGAAAGCTGTTTCAGTACCCGTGCGCTCATTTGGAATTCAAGCATTTTGCACATTGCAACCAGTAATACCGCTAAAAATGATTGCCAAGTCAAGCTGAAACTTAAATTCTGAAACGGCAGACTTAAAGCAAGGAAAACCGACATCGACGAGCACATCAGGAATGTAAATTCATCGCCGGAGAAGTTGGCTTTGGCAGCGGCGTATTTATCATTCAGCGAGCATATTGTATAGCAGGCTGTTACAGCGAGCATCAGAATAACAACATTCATAATCGACCTCTATTATGATGAATAAAACATACTGACACGTTTATTTGCCTGTCCAGAATGCATAGTCGGTCCTTGATGTTCCGTCGCTGAAATATGCTTTAGCACATATCTTGTTTTTCGTGCCGGGTTTTATCTTTATATTTTCCCACACGAAAACAGTGCTCTCGTTATCGGGAAGTTCGCATCGGGATATTCTGCCGTGCGAAACATCATTTATACAAAGCTCCACTGCGTCAGCATTTGAATATACCTTTACAAAAGGCACATCACAAGCCCTGAATTCATGCCTGCGTTCAGTTATATAAACGGTTTTTTCGCTGCTCCATACGGACTTGTAAAAGAAATATACGTCCTTGGGAATACGCTCCCTTGTGCAAAGTCCCTTGTCATTGAGCGACTTTGTATCTCCCTCTGTTCGCCCGTAGGACGCAAAATCGAACATACACCATATAAATTCAGCCCACAGGTACTTTCTGACCGAGAATTGTTTCCACAATATCTCATGCAGCTGCGACTGATAGTTCTCATAATGCCGTACTCCGACAGGGTCTATGTCACTTTCCCAATCTACATTGTCCTTGTGCTGCGAAATTGCCCCACCGCCGCCGTATTCGGAAAGGCAGACAGGGCGCTTTTCCTTTTCGTTATGGTATAGGTCTAGCCATTCGCCGAAATTCTCCGCACTGCCGGCATCCTTATACCAGCCAAAATAACGGTTATACCCGACCACATCGGCAGGAAGCTCCAGAAATCTGCCGTAAAACTGATTGTCTGCAAAGGTTTTCAGCCTTGTATCATCCTCTTTGCAGGCAATTTCATAAAGCTCGCTGTAAAGCCCGAATATTTCATCGGTCATCTGGTGAAGTTCGTTGGACAATCCCCAGACAATAACTGACGGATGATTGTAATTTTGCCTGATAAGCTCACGAAGCTGCTGTTTTGCGTTATCTCCAAAGCCGTCTGAAAGGACATGAGCTTCGCTTTCATCGGCAGACATTTTATTGATTATGCCTATCTCCGTCCATACGCACAGACCCAGCCTGTCGCATAATGAATATTCGTGGTCACAATGCTGGTAGTGAGCCATTCTTACAGCGGTACAGCCCATGTCACGAATGATATGATAATCCCGCTCACGCTGAGCGTCAGTCATTGCCCAGCCGGATTCGTAACTGTCCTGGTGGTAGTTCACCCCATGGAGTGGATATGGCTTGCCGTTGAGGAAAAAGCCGTTATCGGCATCTATGCGGTACGAGCGTATTCCGAATTCCTGTTCAATGCTATCGACGGGTTTCCCGTTGCAGAATAAGGTTATCTTTGCACGATAAAGAGCGGGAGAGTTTACTCCGTCCCAGAGTTTTGGGCGGTTGATTTTTCCCGAAAGCGTTATCCTGTCTTTGTCCGCTCTGCCGAAAAATTCCGTTACAGGCTTTCCCTGCGGATTAAATATCACAGCCTTAGCCTCTGCGGTTTCGGCTTTATCCAGCTTGACAAGTATGCCTATATCCGCAGATGTTTTAGAAATATTGCGTGGGGTTATATATACTCCGCAGGAGCCGCTGTCGTTCAGAGCAATATGAACAGGCTCGACTGCAATAAGCTTTACACCCCTGTACAAGCCGCCCATTTTTGTGAAATCGCCATTGTCGGTTATCGGTGCAATATAATCGGTGGGAGCATTCGATACGATAACAGCTATCAGATTGTCTTTGTCCGGGTATATATAGTCCGTAATATCAAATCTGAATGCTGAATACCCTCCGCTGTGCTCTCCTGCAAACCTGCCGTTGATATAGACTTCCGCAACAGTATTTGCACCTTCAAATTCCAGATAGAGTTCTTTTCCGCTGCATTCTTCAAAACTCAGCGCAAGGTTTCTGCGGTAGCATACAGTTCCACGGTAGTAGTTTTCTCCGTCGGCAACTGTCATTCTGCCTGTGCTGTCTTCGGAATTGTATGTATGCGGAAGTTCAACAGGCTGCCATGATGTATCTTCATATTCGGGAGAGATAGCATAATCTTTCGATATATTCATTCCTACCGGAAGCTTTGTGAATCTCCAGAAATCGTTTAGTTCCCTGACTGTTCTCAAAAAAAT
>ULVM01004996.1_pt1 | contig 13421 bp, 9 predicted proteins | sample 1959451 | NCBI WGS metagenome assembly ULVM01 (sample SAMEA4835786, study PRJEB28245) | human gut metagenome | biome: gut microbiome; material: fecal sample | place: Denmark | collected 2008
CGAACGACCCGCGCGGGCAGGCAGGCATCACCGAGAACCTGTATGTGCAGGGTTACCTGTGGTTTTTTGACAGCCTCATTGCGCGTTTCCCGAACATGATGATTGATGCCTGTGCCGCAGGCGGCGGTCGCAATGACCTGGAGACCATGCGCCGTGCCGTGCCGCTCCACAAGAGCGATTCGGGCTACCATGATCCGGAGATCAAGATGTCTATGAATACCGCGCTGTTTTCTTGGTTCCCCTATTTCGGCACGTACGCTATTGGCGATGAGTACGGCTTGCGTGCGTCCTTCAGCTCCATGCCTGTGCTGAATTACAACGTGGTTGCCTCCAATGTGGACTGGAAACTCATTGAGAAGTGCGTCAACGAGTGGGAGCAGGTCAAGGAATTCTACTATTCCGATTACTACCTGCTGACCGAATGGAACGTTTCGGACGAGGAGTGGAACGCGTGGGAGTTCTTCGATCCCGACAAGGGCGCGGGCTTCTTCCAGGCATTCCGCCCGAAGAATTCCGGGGATGAGAGTCTGAACGTCCGGCTTCACGGCTTGCGTCCTACTGCAACATACCGTCTTACCGATACGGACGGTCGCATCGATGTCACCGTGACCGGCGCAGAACTCATGGGGAAGGGATTTTCCGTCAGGTTGCCTGCATACTCCAGCGCGGTGGTATTGATCCGCGAGGTCGGATGACTCTGGCAGGACACGGCTGACCCGGCGACTGCTTTTCCCCGACCGTGAAAAAAGATCTTCGCAGAGGGCTCTTTTGATGGGCTCTTTGCGGAGATCTTTTTTTATACGGGAATTCTGCATCAGATAGCCGGATAAGCAGAATTCGGAACCATTCCTGAAAGAATATGCGTACACGGTATAATTCCTGTCGCTTTTTCAAATAATAGCCACGTACCCCACCATGCGGCAATCGTCCGTCGTGGGGGCACAGCGGGCGCGACCCGCCTTTCCGCGAGTGCAGAAAACCCTTGCGGAGGGCGTGGACCGGAATGCGCGATGCGCCCGCCGCCGCGAGAAAGGATGTTCTGAACATGAAAGCAACCGGAATTGTCAGACGGATCGACGACCTCGGGCGCGTCGTTATCCCGAAGGAGATACGCCGCACAATGCGGATACGGGAGGGCGACCCGACGCTGACAACATTGACACCCGTTGCCAGATTTGTTCATGCTTTGATGGATTTATCCAAGAGAATCGGACTGGAGTGAAGAAAACCATATACACATATACCAGTGTACGGGAACGATCTTGCTGTTCAATCGTGTACGATGAACTTGACAGAGCATCTGAAATATGGTACACTGTAAACGATAATGAATCAAAGGCGTATGCATCCGTTCTACTCGCTTGTGAAGGGGTGAACAAGCGCAGTTGACCTCAGAGCCGATGAGATTCTCGTTATGCTGGGCGGATACGGAAAAGTACCTGTCGGTAAAGCAAACGGAAAGATCAGTATAGGAAATGGTAATTAATTTGCTCCTCTAAAAGGCGTTGCTGATGAACTTGTCGCTACTGCTCAAGTTGGCTTGCACTATAAAGGTGGATTCGGAATCGGAGCCAAAGCAAAAGCTTCTGCTCTGTCAGGTAGAGCTACCGCGGAGTTCAATATCTTTGGTTGGCAAGTTGAATTAGAGTGTGTTTCTAAACTCAATCGCTTGAAAGGAATCGAATAACATCTTGCAAAAATCGCGCATATCGTATATAATATGATTACGACAAAGATAATCGTGGGGGGCGCAAAGATGGCAAGACGATACACCGATTTCTGTCACTACAAAGAAAGGCATCTTGTTGAATGCTTTTTCATGAAGATCAAAGATCATCGCAGGATCGCCATGCGCTTCGAAAAGCTCGCTTGCAGATTCCTCGCTTTCATTCATTTGGCGGCTGCACTGCTCTGGCTTGCATAATTTCGCGGGCCGATGATTTGGGAAACACACTCTAATATTTTTGGCTCATCAAAACACTTTTTCTATTGATTCTTAGCGCAAATTTTCTTGTTGTAAAAATGAAAAAACAATGTCTTATTGACCAAAAAAATCATGAAATAATATGCGCATGTTCTCCTACGGTACCGAATGAAGTGTCGAGATGGTATAATGAGGGACATGATATTAGCATTGCCTCATATGGCAAGTTAATTAACAATCTTGTCAATTGTGTGGGTTCTAATGATATAAAACTAATATCCTGCTTCACATTTTATGACAGACCTAACCTTCTGACGCAAAAGAAGGAGATGAAGGGGGTTTTCTCAAAGTTTAATGTGACCTATCAAAGTGCATTTGAATCACTTTCAGAGGTCAATGGAAAGATATCATTCATTTCTATTGCTCAAGCCCCACTTCAAAATCTAAATTCCTTTTTCATCCCACAGGTACAAAGCGTTATTGGCTTGAATTGTAATATTAGTGATACAGAATTAATGTGTCAAGCTCAAAAATGTGATTGGGACGAGTTTGTGCATGATTTGACACAAAGGTCAGAGGTACTCATAACTTTTCTCGATGCAGGGTGCGACGGGAACAGTACAAAATTTCATTTTAAGACTTTCAGCGATGAACTTATTAGTCAACTTCGTGGTTTTGCTATAATGGATAATTACGAGATTGTCAAATGCGATGACCAATAAGCGTAGCAATGGAGAACGTGCATGTCAGAACCGATCCTGCAGAAACCTTAAGATGGACAAAGAAAAGTCCACCGGGCGAATAGCCGGCGCAGTAGCGACCGTTATAGCTCTTGACCGAGCAAATTTGAAACGAAGGGTTCGACCGATAGCGTATATAACGAACACGGAATCATCGCGATTTTTTCTCATTTGCCAAAGCCGAAATGAGAAAAAGTTTCACATTGCAATTCAAAAAAACGAGAAAAAGTTTCTCAAGCCGCTTGATTTTTAGTGAGAAAAATAGTATAATGTCCGTGAGGTGAACGAAAATGAGCTTAAAGGACATTCGGTTACGAAGCAACCTAACGCAAGAAGAGGCCGCACAATTATTAGGTGTTACCAGAAGAACGTATGTGAATTACGAGGCAGGGAAAATCGATGAATCATCCTTGAAGTATAAGTATGTCGTTGAGACGCTGCAAAAAGCGACTTTAATTGACGAGAATCACGGGATATTGACCATAGACCAAATAAGGAAAATATGTGGTGAAATATTCAAGGATTATTCGGTGGAGTACTGTTATCTGTTCGGATCTTATGCCAAAGGCAAAGCAACGGAAAAAAGCGATGTCGATCTGCTTGTCGCAATGCCGGTAGACGGAATGAAATTTTTCGAACTTATAGAGGTATTGAGAGAACAACTAAAAAAGAAAATCGACCTGCTGGATATAGCGCAGTTGGAAAATAATCCCACGCTTGTACAAGAGATATTAAGGGATGGCATAAAGATTTATGGATAACGTAAAAAACGATAAATACTATCTTGAAAAAATCATATCGGACTTGGGGTTCATAATTGAACACACCAAAGGAAAAACAAAAGACGAAATCGAAAACAACGATTTGCTGGTCGACTCTATTATGTTCCGCATTATTCAAATCGCAGAGAACAACAGCCGTCTGTCGGAAGAGTTCAAAAAGAAATATAGCGAAATTCCTTGGGTTGCAATCAAGGGAATGCGTAACAAAATAGTTCATGATTATGGTGTCGTAAATATGGTTATTGTTTATGACACGGTAACGCGTTGGATACCGGAGATGTACGAGAAATTGATGAGGATACAATGAGATATTATGTGGTAGCCGATGTTCACGGATTCTATTCGGAACTACAAGCGGCTTTGACGGAAAAAGGGTTTTATGAAGACAAAGAACCACATAAACTTGTGGTTTGCGGTGATTTGCTCGACCGAGGGGATGAAGCCTTAAAGCTGCAGGAATTCATACTCGAGCTGTTAAAAAAGGACGAGGTAATCCTTATTAAGGGGAATCACGAAGATCTGTTCCTTGACCTTATAAACAATGCGGAGAAGTGGATGACTAAAGCAAATATCTACTCAACGCATCACTGGCGAAACGGAACGATTGACGCGGCTCTTCAACTGACAGGAAAAGACTTGCAGACATCAGTCCTATATCCAGAAGACTTTAAGCTGAAAGCCAAGAATACTCCGTTTTATAAGACAATAATCCCGGCGATGAAGGATTACTACGAAACGAATAACTACATATTCGTTCATGGGTGGATACCTTGCGCTGTAATGGGTCGTGGGATAGGGACGAGAGACACTTTCATCTACGAAGAGAATTGGAGAGAGCAAGGCGAAGATCGGTGGAATAAGGCTCGCTGGCTAAACGGAATGGCGGCGGCAAGCTGTAGTGTGCGAGAACCGAACAAAACCATTGTATGTGGACACTGGCACTGTTCCTATGGACACGCGGAATTAGAAGGAAAGGGCAAGGAATTTGGTGCCGATTCGGACTTCTCGCCATACTATGCCGATGGAATCATTGCGATAGACGCTTGCACGGCATTCTCAAGAAAAGTCAACTGCATAGTGATTGAAGATGATATTCAATTCCTTTCAAACGATTGAGTTTGGAAACACACTCTAATATAGTTTGGACAGAAATTTTTATTGTGTGTTTCGAATTAGCACACCTCTTTTTGAATATTCCGCGCGAAACTGAACAGTGCGACCGCACAGAATGAACACCCGGACCGCGCGAGTTGAACACCCTCGCCGCACAGGTTGAACAGCCGGAGATTTCGAGGTAAAATATGGGTACACGCGCGAGCGTGAATCCAATTACACTTTAATATTTACAGAAATAGTTTACAGTAAACCGACAGAAAAGTCAAACCACGAATTCATACCTTCTGTCTTCCCGGCGCGCTTGTCCGAGGCACATAGTGCGTGAATATCCAAAACAAGCAGAAAAAGAGCAGAATCCACGGCATCGGATTTTCAAGCAGGTTAAAGCCGCGCGACAATTTCGTCTCGGCGCTTAACATCGGACGGCAGAGCCGACCGAATTTACGAGATTTCACGAGAAAATGCGAGGATTTGAGAGATTTTGAAAAAAGTCGTTTGTGTCACTTTTTCATAGCCATGGCACTGAAATTCGCTTTCTATACCACAATTCGCGAAAAAGGCGGGCTTTGAAGCACTTTTTGTGCGACCGAGGAATGTCACTGATAAAAAATGAATTTCCTCTGCTATCTCCGTCAATAATGAAAGGGGTGATGCGACACATAAAATAATGCAGGCTTGCGTACATAAAGGCACTGCCGGACAGACGGTCGGAATATGCTATCGGACATAGCATCCGGCGCGGGCAAATCTGCCTTTTCGGAGGAACGATTGAACTTTTTCTTTCTGAAAAACGCAAAGCCGCGAAAAAAACGGGCGCGTTTACGCAAAGAATTGAAGAAATAGGTGAGTCATATGGAGATGAACATTCATCATGACGGCAAAACGGTCGATATATGGCTCACCAAAAGCGAGGCACGGGACGAAATTTTCCGTAACTCGCTTGAACCGTATTACCGGCAATTTGCGAAGCACAAGTATTTTGTGTCGGTGTTTGAATCGGGCGACCGGGAGCTGTTATCGGACACCACCCTGCTCCTCCGCCACAATCTTGAACTTCAGATGAAAGCCGAGCCTGCAACGGAGCAGGTTCAGGCGTAAAAAACAGGGCAGGAGGCGTAAATGTCTCCTGCCCTGTGTTATACTGCTCCTTAAGCAAAACATGGAATAATCCAATTTCTACCCGTAACAGATTTGATTACTGAAGCTGCCCGATGCCGAATCCCTCTTTACAACAGTTTTTGATTATTTTGGCAAGGCTGAGATTTTCAAAATTAACAATATAGTCAAAGAAAAGAAACAGACGAGACATATTTGACAAACGTTCGTGTGCTATAATATAACAAAATATTGTATCTTTTGCACAACAGGCGTAAGACAATATTAGCGCACGCACTGGAAGGATATGGCTGCGAGTATGTTTATAGAGCTCTGGAATAACCGCCGACAGTCCATGATTCGTTGTCGTGTCGGGCACGTTTTCTGTTTTATGACGATTTTATGACGATGTCGGGGTTTGATGTTGCGTGCCATAATTCTTCCAAATAAGGAGTCAGAAAATGAAAAAAGACAAACACAATTTACTACGTCATCTTTTGCTTGTAACTTCCTGTTTGCTTTTGCTTGTGAGCATTCTGTCCGCGTGTACCTGTAAAAAGGCAGATGACGTCGCAACCGGTTCCACAAGCAATTCTCTCGATGAAACAGCTGCCGATACGGCAACGGGTACCAAAGAGAACACCGAAACGGGAACAGAAACCGAATCCGATGCGACACTTGAACTCCCGGAAGAACGTTCAATCGGCTCTGCGAATGTCGCTCTCGGTTGTCCCGTCATTACCAACGGCTGCAAGGACGGTTCCAATCAGAATCTGACCGACGGAAAAAGTAACACCAATTACGTATCGGATGAACACGAAGATTTCTATTCCTTTGAAATCGTTGTAGACCTGACTCGTCCCTACCCGGTGAACGGGATTCGGCTGCAGAACGGCAATGCCAAAAAAGTCGGGAAACTGACGGGATTCATACTTTCTGTATCGGCAGACGGACGCACTTATAATGAGGTGGCAGATCAGAGTGCACTGAAAGACGGTCAGCTTCTTCTTGACGCGGTCACAGACGCACGTTATGTAAAAATAACCGCAACGGAAGTGACAAAAAGATCTTCCGACAAATACGCAATTTCTCTGTCCGAAATGGAAGTTCTCTCCGAGATTACAACGTATGATAATCTTCTGCCTCAAAAGCGGGCACTGGCTATGCAACCGGGAGCAACTGACCAGTTTGCGGTCCGTTGCCGCCTTGGGACGCCTGCCGATACCCTGCAATGGGTTTCCGACCGACCGGAAGTTGTGAGCGTCGAAAGAACAACCGGTGAAATCACCGCACATGCGGACGGAACCGCAACAATTTACGTTTCGGACGGCATAAACTGTACTGCCATCCCCGTGACCGTTGCCACCCCCAAGCCCGCCTACACCATTTCTACCTTCTATCTTGCGAACCACGCGCCCAACACCCTTGAGGTATTCGACTATCTGAAAGAGTGCGGCATTACCTTTATTGAAAATTGCCGCCCATATGATTACTATGGCAATCTGACGACCGAATATCTGCGTGTCATGGCGAACGATTACGGGTTGACACTGTCGGTCGCGGATCCCGTAAAAGAGGACGCATGGCTGTCAACGACCGAAGGCGAGATTACAGCTATTGTCAACCGCTACAAGAATCTGCCCGGCATCGGCGGCATCTATCTGAGAGATGAACCTTCTCAACCCAATGTATTTGCCCCGATTTACAAAGCCGTTGTGGCAGCCGATCCTGCCTCCAATCCGCACCTGAACCTGCTTCCCAATGTCGGCGGCAATTACTACGGTTATGTTTCCGATTGGGTAGCAACGGTCGGCAGTCAAAATCTGAAATGCCTTTCCTACGACATGTACCCGTTCGGTACCTCCAGAAATTCCATCAATAATGCCGTTTACGATCATCTTGATCTCTACCGACGGGTGGGAAACACCTGGGGCGTCAATACCGGCTACTATATGCAAGCCATGGGAATCAACGGCGCTTACCGCGTGCCGAATGACAATGAGATGATGTATTACGCATCACTCGGCGTTGCCTACGGACTGAAGGAATTCAAATGGTTCGTCTGGTTTACACCGCCCTATTCGGGAGCAGGTGAGCATTTCATCACGGGCATCCTGGACAGTGAAGGAAAAAAGAGTGCTCTGTTTGACGGCGTGACTGCTGTGGATCAAATGCTCTCGACGCTCAGCCCGTATCTTGCGAACACCGATTCTGTCGCTGTCTATCACACGGACGGCAAAAACGGGAACAAACTGCCTGCCGACTTTTGCCTGAACACAACCGGCTCCTATGTTGTTTCCGTCATGCGCGACCGTACAGACGGTCAGGAATACTTAGTCGTGGTCAACAAAAGCTTCCGCAAAGAAATGACCGCCGACTTTACCGTTGTAGGCAATTCCCTGGATCTTTCCGCTGTAACGGACATCACATCGGGAACCCCCACTGCTCTGAAGAAAAACGGAAACGGATTTTCACTGAGCCTGAAAGCAGGCGGACTGGCAGTTCTGAAGTTCCCGCAAGGCTACAGCGTTCTTCCCGCAGCCGACCAAAAAGACGGCAAGAATCTTCTCCAAGATTGCGGTGCCTCGGTATCATCTTCTGCAGGTGACGGCAGATACGCCTATATGCTCAATGACGGCGATCGCACCACAAACTTCGCGACGGCGCAAGAACAGACAGGCTGGATTCTCTATGACCTGCATACCGTGTGCACCTTCAACCGTGTGGATATTTACCCCGCCAGCGGTCAAACGGTCGGATTCTTCTTCCCCAAGGCACTTTCTGTCTGGATATCCGAGGATGGAAAAGAGTTCAAAAAGGTCGCGTCGTACGCCGATATTGATGTATACAAATGGGGCTCCATCCGTTTGGACACTGCCAAGGCGCGCTACATCCGGATTGATATTGATGATATTGAAGAAAGACTCGGGCAAACAATCGTTGAAATCGGCGAAATTGAAGTCTACTTGGACAACGGAAAAGTTCCCGCGATGGTCCTTCCGGAGGAAAAAGAACTGAAGCCTGCCGAAAACGGCAACCTTCTGCTCGGTCAGACACCGTATGTATCTTCCTCCTATGAGGAATACGGCTGGACCAAAAATCAATTGACGGACGGTTGCATCGGCATGAACGTTGGTGTCCACCAGGGATGGTGTTCCATGATCGGCTCCAAGACGCGCGACATTACCGAGTGGGTTATGTTTGCACTCGGCAAGCCTATCACCATTTCCAAAATGGTGGTGTACCCCAGCTATGACAGCGAATTTGTTGAAGATTATCACGTGGAAGTTTCCTTGGATGGTTTGACATGGACAACGGTTTGGTCCATTACAGGCGACAACAAGGACAACGGTGATCCCAGAGTCATGACCTTTGATCCGGTCGAGGCACGTTACGTCCGTTTTGTTGTAACCAAGATGGGCAACGGAAACCCTGCCTCTGCCATTGGCTACAAGGTACAGATCGGAGAAATCGAGCTTTATCAGTAAAACAGCACACGAAAAACGCACCCTCCGCCACTGGGGGGTGCGCTTTTGCTGCCGCATCTGCAAGCCGGATTACATACCAATCTTTCAACAAAACCTTTGATATGGTAATCGACCGCCTTTGTCTTGCAATCTGTTCATTGACTGAATCCATAATCAGATCTGTAAAATGATAACAATTCATGTCTTTGCAAATATATCATTGACACCGGGCTTGTTCTGTGATACAATGTTATCAGCAATATATCAAAGGAGTGATTATCAATATGGTTGAAAGGTTCCGCATTGCGGCGTACACGCGAATCTCCGTAGACCTGGAGCTTGACCGCGATAACACGAGTATCGAAAACCAGAAGGCTATCATAGACGAATACTGCCGCCTGCACTTTCCGACAAGCACGGTCGATTACTTTGAGGATCGCGACAAATCGGGCTACACCTTCGAGCAACGCCCCGATTACATGCGTATGCGCGAAAAGCTCATGCAGCGCGAATACGATATACTTATCATCAAGGACCTGAGCCGTTTCTCGCGCAGAACGGGCAAAGGACTTGCCGAATTCGAGGATCTTGCCGAGCGCGATATCCGCATCATTGCCATCGGCGACGGGGTAGATTATTATCAGGATCACATCGACGACTGGATGAAGATCAAGCTCTACTTCTTCGTCAATGAAATGCCCGTCACCGACACCAGCCGCAAGGTGTCCGATGTCATTGCCTCCCGCCAGTCAAAGGGCGAGTGGATATGTTCGGTTCCTTTCGGATATGTCATCACCAATTCCAAAAAAATGACCTTTGAGGTTGACGAGCCGTCCGCCGAGGTAGTGCGGCGGATATTCGCCTACTATATCGACGGCTGGGGCTACAAAAAGATTGCAAACCATCTGACAGGCGAGCATATCCCCACGCCGCGAATGCGGGAAAAAGCCCGCAAGGAAGCGCAGGGCGATGAATATAAAGGAAAAGTCAAAGAATCATGGAGCATCGTGACCGTCTCCGAAATTCTCTGCAACGACTTTTATATCGGCACACTGCGCCAGCACAAATTCAAGCGGAAAAAGATAAACGGAAACGATGTGCCGCTTGACGAAAGCCAGCATATCGTGTTTGAAAACCATCACGAGCCGATTGTTGACTACCGCACCTTTGCCGTTGCCCAAGAACTTCTGAAGCAACGCACGACCACCCACTACCGCGGTCAGAAGAAGTACGCCAACAACTACTCCGGCTACCTCTTCTGCGGTGACTGCGGCTCGCCGATGTTCTCGCGCAGCCGTCCCGACCTTGCCGACGCCTATATCTGCGGCACCTATCACACGCGCGGCAAAGCCGGATGCACGACGCATCACATCCGCGTGGATGTGCTTGACCGCGAGCTGAAACGGTACATCACCAAGGTCTGCGAGAATTCCGAAAAAATGATAAAACAGCTGGAAACCGAAATCAGCTTTGAGCCGAATGCAGTGAAGGACAGCGCCAAAGCCGCGGATGAGCTTTCAAAGCTCATCGAGCAGGAAAAGGATTCGCTCAAAATCCTGATGCGGCAAAAATCCCGCGACCTCGCCCGCGCAAAAGGAAACGAGGATGTCATCATGGAAACCTACGACGCGCTGATAGAGGAAAGCGCCAACCGGATTCACGGGCTGGAAAATCAGATCGCCATGACGGCGGACACGAGAAATACCATCATCAGAGCCAACCGCCATGCAAAAACGGTGCTGGAGATCTTCCACGATATCCTGAGCAAAGAGAAGCTGGACAAGCGCGACATCGGGCTGATTGTTGACCGCATTATCGTATACGAAAACCGCATTGAGATCAAGTTGCGAGACGACGTGGACGCGCTTCTGCGGTGCGACGATGAAGCACAGACGGAGGAAATCGCAAATTTTAACGGGGACACGGAGAATATCGAAAGAACCGCAGAAAAATACAACTCTGTGGTGGTTCAGTCAGCAAAAAATCAAGCTGATAAGGTTTTTCGTGTCAATGTTATCAGTGGCGGCGACCCCCTGGAAATCTATACAGACCGCGAGGGCGAGGTCATATTCAAGAAGTATTCCCCCATCGGGGAGCTGTCGGCGTTTGCGGGGCAGTATGCCGAGACTCTGCACAAGACCTGCGGGCTGTGCGTTGCGATCTGCGACCGTGACAGCGTGATTGCCTGCGCCGGCATCCCGCGCAAGGAGTACAGCGACAAGGCGCTGTCTGAGGCGCTGGAAGGCATTCTGGAAGGGCGGAGCCTGTACCATTATGCCGAGGGGCAGGAGCGCAAACCGCTGGTGCGTGACAGTGACAGCCACTATATCCACTGTGCCATGCCCATTCTGAGTGAGGGGGACATTGTGGGCTGTGTGGTGTCCGCCGCGCAGGCGGAGGAAGGCGCCGGGGATCGCGCGTCTGTCAGCCCGGACGTGGAGGCAAAACTCATCCAGACAGCCGCCGGATTTCTCGGCAGGCAGCTGGAGGCATAAGCACCGCACGCACTACAAGAATCCCGCCCCGTTCCTTCGCCTGAAGCGGAGGGCGGGGCGGGATTGGTATAGGCGTTTGTGCAGAGGCTGCCGCAAGGCAGTCCCCGCGTGACGCCGCCGGGGCTTTCGGCTCCCGGCAGGCTGTCATTCGTTCGCTTTCATTGCTTCCACCATGTCCACGCGGCGGATCTCACGTGCCATGAGGCGGTTGCAGAGAAGCGTGAAGCCGACGGAGATCAGGAGAGCAAACAGATAGCTGCGCAGGTAGACGGTACGACCGAACATGACCTGATCGATCTCGACCGTGCGGATGACGAAGGAATGCAGCCAGACTCCTACACCCAGCCCGGCCAGCGCGCCGAGAAAGCTCAGCGTATTGGTTTCGCGGAAGATATAGCGCTCGGTCTCGCGCGGGTAGAAGCCCAGCACCCGGATGGTCGCAAGCTCCTTGCGGCGCTCACATATGTTAACGTTGGTCAGGTTGTACAGCACCACCATGCACAGAAGTCCGGCGGACAGAATCAGCACGAACACCACGGCGTCGATGCTCTTGATGCTGTCTGCGAAGGTCTGCTTCAGACTCAGCGAGGAACGCGCAAACAGCACGTGCTCCCCGGCAAGCGCCCCCTGAGTCAATGTGTCCGCGTCAATACCGTCGGCGGCACGGCACAGTAGCGTGGTAAAGGACGGCTCCTGCCCGAAGGCGGTGCGGTAGGCTTCCGGCGTCAGGTAGGCATAGGCGGTCAGATAATTTTCCGTGATGCCGGAAACAGGGATATCCGCCCGCTGTCCGGCGGCGTTTTCCAGCGTCACACGGTCGCCTGCGCGCACGCCCAATTCCTCACACAGCTTTTCGGTCAGCACGACGCCGGAATCATCCAGCGCGATCGGCTTCCGGCTCCGGCGCTCCCGCAACGTGATGAAATCCGGGAAAGCGTCCGGATCGGCGGGGACGCAAATGCTCACGCTTCCGCCTGTGCCGCCGGACAGCACCTTTCCGTTCTGACTGGAGAAGGAGAGGTGTGCCGCGATCCGGGTTTTGTCTGCGAGGAAATCCCGCAGTGCATCGTCGGATTCCGCCGCATCGGCGGAGTCCGTGAGGACCGTCAGCTGGTACCGGTAGATCTCCCCGTACTGCTTATCCACAATGTCGTTGATGGAATCCCGCAGTCCGAATCCGGTCAGCAGCAGGGCACTGCAGCCCGCCACCCCGACCACGGTCATAATAAAGCGCTTTTTGTACCGGAACAGGTTGCGCGCCGTGACCTTGATCGAGAAGGGAAGCCGGCGCCATACGAAGGGAATATGCTCCAGCCAGATGCGCTTGCCCGCGCCGGGCGCCTTCGGGCGCATGAGGGCGGCGGGGCAGGCGCGGAACTCCGCCCACGTTGCCCACAGCGTCGCCAGCAGGATACTGCCAACCGTGACCGCCGCCGCCCAAATGGCGATGTCGGTGCGGAAGGGCGTTGCGGTATCCGGCAGGAAATACATCATGCCGTAGGCACTGCTGATGGCGGCGGGGAACAGCCTGAACCCGACCGTAAGCCCGATGGCGCATCCCAGCACCGATGCGGCAAGGCTGTACAGAATGTACTCGGACAGTATCTGCCCGCCGGAGAAACCGATTGCCTTCAGCGTGCCGATCTGGGTGCGGTTCTCCTCCACCAGCCGCGTCATGGTGGTCAGCGCCACCAGCAGGGCGACCAGGAAGAAGAATACCGGGAAAATGTGACACAGTGCCGCCACCTTGCCGACATTGCCCTTGTAGCTGGCAAAGCCGGTGTTGTCCTCCCGCGTGCGGA
>ULVM01082427.1_pt1 | contig 13292 bp, 16 predicted proteins | sample 1959451 | NCBI WGS metagenome assembly ULVM01 (sample SAMEA4835786, study PRJEB28245) | human gut metagenome | biome: gut microbiome; material: fecal sample | place: Denmark | collected 2008
TCAAGAATAAATGCAAGATATTTAGGATAAATATTGTTTCTTGCGCGAACGATTGCAAGGTTCTGCCCAACCATATAATCTTTATCTTCAGAAATATAATTGACGAACTGGGGTTGCACTCGTCGTATAATCACATCCCCATGATAAACCCTTAGCCCTTCATCCGGAATAAAATTATTTTCTTCCTGAAGCGTAAGGATTCTATTGTCTTCTTGCAGACAACTTGAAGATAACCAAAGCCAATTATTTTCTAATGTCTCTTTTGACTTTTGCGGAAACGAAAATAATATGTCTGCTACATCTTTTAAAAGCATTAATCTTCCCCTAAATATAAAATGAGCTAACTAGGATGCTCATCGTTAATTTATAACTCCCCTAAATTATCGCGTTTGATATTATTAGGGTCAGTCCTGAGATACTCATTATCGACCACATGCACATCTTCACCGACATGCCAAGAGCCGTTCCTGAAGTACTTAGTCTTTACAGTGGAATAAGGATGAGCATTAATATAGTCAATCATCTGCCTTTTTGTACACCACATGCTTGCCTTAGTATTCAAGTTTTGCGTATACGCCAAACTGATAATGACATCATACCCATCGTAACCACGAGACTTTTTAACTTCATCTATATAATACAATGGCCTAATCTCCTTTCTATGTACTCGTAAAAGTAACTGCGCTTGACAAGCAAAACCGAAATGTGCTATACTAAATCTACCAAACATAGATAGCGCATCAGCTGCAGTCGCCTCGCTCATACCTAGTATCGAGCGAGGTTTTCCTTTACTGTACATTCATTATACTACTTAAAATCTAAAAAGTCAAGTAAATCAGGTGTTTATTTTGGAAAAATTTAACTGTAATTGCATTACAGCATAATTTTTTATATTGTTCTACAATATAACGCAACAGAAAAGGCGGAGAATATCCATCTATCTCCGCCGAAAGCTATTTATTGTTTTCAAAAGTAAATTATTAAACAGCTATTTTTATTTGTCTAGAGAGCCCACCAACTTCATTTTCCAATGTCTTTTTGAGACTATACATAGCCGACTGCAATTCCCTGAGCCCTTCGACAGTATTACCGCTATGATTTAACGACACACCCACAGGATCTGTTAGTTCTTGCAAAGCATTCTCATTTACATATCTGCAAATTTGCTTATAAACAACGTCTACAAGCATAAGAGGACTATAACCGCAAACTATAATTTTCTTTAATTCGTTTATCTTCATTTAATATTTTCTTATTATCTGAAGTATTGAATTTTCTCTCCGTTAAATCGTTCAAAATTTTATCATAATTAAATTGCATATTACCCTTCCTTTGTTAAAACAAGTTCTCCATAGCGCATCCTATCATCCGGCTGATTATAATACTTTTCTTTGATTTCTTAAGAAAATATTATAGTAGCCGTACCAGTATGCCTACTCACCATATCTTTATTAGTTTGATCTGTATTATTCGTATAACAATAATCAAGTCTTATATCGCCAACCCCATTTTGACTTATTTTAGCCATAAAACTATCAGAATGTGATTTATCCGTTTTCAAATTAACGCTAATTTTTGTCCATGTCTGCTTGATTATTATTGTAGCAGTAAAGCGATCCTTTTCTTTCTGTGACTTGTACTTTGAAACACCCTCACATTGATATTTTATTTTCAAAAAAAATTATCAAACAAATAATATAAAAGTGTAAATATAGCCCCTGAACCAACACCAAATATAGCACTATATAACAAAACTATAATTTGAGTTCCTTTCATTGTTTCAAGTTTAGTTAATATTAAATCAATCCAATAAGTTAATCCCAGCCCAACCAAAACAGATATGACAGCCAACCAAAAAATTGCTGAATGCCTTCTTTTTCCATTTATTATATAACCGCGCATAAAAACCTCACTTATCCATATAGTTTAAAACATTTCATATAAATAATTTTTACTTTATAGATAAATAACTTAAAAGTTGCGGCGTAACCTTACTTCTACCCTGAACATTCGTAAGTCCGTGTTCACGAAGCTCTGCAAGAGGAAATGTATCCTTATCGTACTTTTCTATCAGTCTTATACGCATATATCTGACATCCGGCTTTACAGATAAAGTTTTATAAAATTCAAAGTCTTCATCTGATCGATTACCATAAAGTTCCGTTTCCAACACCTCGCATTTATACATTATCGCTTTATACTCGCCGCCGACATAAATATAAACCGTATCGCCGACCGATGTCTTGTTTGTCTGGCTCCACTCGATAGCGTCAAGCTTTTCGAACGCTCCGACTATATCATAGAGTTTTGGATTACATGGAATTACCCAAACATCCTCCACCCTTGCAGGATCTTGTCTGCCCTCTACCCGTGCACGAATGGTATTCAGCCATTCGCCCTTATACTTAAAATATCTGGGACCAGCAACGCCGTGTTTGCTTCCGGAAAGCTCCGTCGCCAAAGCAGAAAGAGAATATTTCTTGCCCTTATACTCTACCGCCTTATCGTCCACAACCACACATTCCAGTCCGGAATTAGCTTTACCGCGATTAAAATATGTGATAGTTGCCCCTACCGGGATATGGCATTGGCCAGCCTAGTTGTGGAAATATCCGACTTTAATCGCATTTCCGTCTTTGTCATTCCCTTGTCTATGAGTAATTTCCAGAGTTTATTGTAGCTCAACTTCATGAGTCTCACCTCAAATAATATAATACATGATAATTATAACATACAAATTAAGTTATTTCAATACCTTATCAGCATTTATAAATATAATATTTGTACTTACCCCTCAAAAAAAGAACACATAAGCGCTAAACAAAAAAGAGACTGTAACCAAAATGGAAATAGTCTCTTTTTGTTATTAAGTTATTTGCCCTATTTTATAACTGTACGGGATATCTTATATGCATACGTTTACGACAACATTGCAACTATTTTTTCTTTACACTCAATAGAGGTAGTTGTAAGACGCAAAATCTTAATTCCTGCATCTGCAAGCAATCTGTCTTTTCTCCTATCGCGAGCCGCCTGAATTTCCTCTCTGTGCTGACTGCCATCAACTTCCACTACCAACACAATTTCCTTATTGAGCTTATTATAAATTAAGAAATCACAATGAGTATTTATATTAGATACAAACTTTATGTCCTGCGAATCTGTTAATGTATTTAGTTTTATAACATATTTTAACGGGTAGTTAAATTTAAATGCCAACGCACCGCATTCGCCACTTTTGCAAATAGCATTGATAACAGTTGCTATTATATTTTCGCTTGGATATTGAGAAATATTTAAAAGCTCTTTCTTGGTTTTTTCCAATATCGGGGCATAATCATCATACATTAAGTCAAATACAGAATAGACCTTTGTTTTTACCTTCTTTGTCTCTCTGCAATAATATTCATAATATTTAGATAAATCTCTTAAAATAGAACCTTCTTGGGTTAACACCTCTTCACTGGCTAAAATGTATAAGCGCTTTTTTGCCCTTGATATAGCAACGTTTATGAGATTAGGATTATTTAAAAAGTCAATCTTCTCTTCATCATCATAGAATTTGATTTTGTTAGCGACAGTGGACAAAATAATGTAATCTTTTTCTTTGCCTTGAAATTTATGTATGGTATCAATTACACACCCACGATTTTCAAATCGGCTATTTAATAATGCTATTTGATTATTATACGGCGCAATTATACCAGTTTGATTTGCAGGCAATTCATCGATAATCTCCTTTTCAATAATATCAACCTCTCTTTCATTCTCCCTTTCCCTTTCAAAATGTGAACCGTGAGATATTAACGTCACTCCGTTGCCATCATTGTGCGTGGATCGAACAACCAGCTCTCCACTATAAAATCTTTTATTGCAAAAGCCTATAATTTGCGGATCGCATCTATAATGTTCGTTCAAAAGAGTTGAAACAACCTTTTTTTCTTTCTTTATTACACAACTTAAAATACTATTCTTTGCATAGTCAAAATAGTCACACAACTTATATTTCTTAAAAATATTATTTAATTTAGGTACGAGTTGAGATTTTACAACGTGCGGTAGCTGCTTTTCATCGCCGACTAATACAACTTTTTTCGCCATAGAAAAAGCTATTACGGCACTTATCAAATCCACCTGGCTGGACTCATCAATAATAACGCAATCGTATAAGTAATTTTCGCCTGAACAACTTCTTATTGCATGAGTAGTGCTGTAAACGACGGGATACCTCTTTGTAAAAGCTCCAAACTTCGACCTATAATTTCTTGCAGTAAAATTACAATCGATCAAACCCTTATATCTTTCCTGTAAAGCATATTTAAAAATGTCATACGACAATTTCTTTTGGTTACTAAGTAGTTGTGTCAGGCTATTCGAATCAATATAATTTTTCTTTTCTGCCTGCGCCTGATTAAGCTCTGAAATTTTAACATCATAATATTTGTTTTTCAAATATTCGATAGCATCTTCTTTATTTTGAGCAATACTCTTTAACCTGATAATACCAAACCTGAACAAAATTCTTGCTCTGTTAAAAAATCCTGTAACTTTATCGTCTGGCAAAGTTTCCAATACAGAAGCCAGTTCCAACAACTTTGCGCTGGTATATTTTTTGTTCTTTAATGTTTTAGGAACGATTCTTTCTTTGATTTGATATTCAGCATCGTTAATTTCTTTTTCAACCTCATACTCGCTAATTAATTGCGCTATTTTTGCAACATCTAAACTAAGCTGTAAATATGTTTCTACTCCATCTCTTGTTTGTCGCAAATATCTTGCACTATTTCCGATAACTGATTTTTCATCTATTTTTACAGCGGTCTGTTCCCCTTCAAAAAAAGTTTCTACATTTTTTGCGTTGCCTAAAAACGCATTAAGATAGCCAAACCCCGCCTCCTCAAATTTATCTTTTACATTTCTTGTTGCTTCATTGTTGCCAGAAACGACTGCGACCGAGCCACCCCTAGCAATATAATTTGCAACAATGTTGAGTATTGTTTGAGTTTTACCTGTTCCGGGAGGGCCTTTAATTATAGACAGGTCTTCTTCCAGAGCGGCTTTTACTGCAACCCTTTGCGATAAATTTGTATCGAAAGGGTAAATTATTTCTTTTTCAGTCTTATCCTTCTTTAATTTGCCCGACAAAAATTTACCTAAAACACAGTCCTCTAAAACACTCAGCTTGTCCAGTTGATTAAAGAGAAAATTGCCCCCATCTTCGGTAGGCATCAACACCGAAATCTCCTTCAAATAGTCTATAAAGTCCTTAATACCGCTTTTCTGGGAAATATCGGAAACCAACTTAATAATGCTTCTGCTAACCAATTTAGTATTACCAGAAGTAAAAAACAATTTAGCAAACTCATTAAAAACAATAATCTGGTATACACCTTTCACAGGCACTTTATCGCAATATACAATTTTCCCAATAGTATCCACAATGACGGGTTTATCATAGATTATTAAATCCTTATAACTTTTCCAATAGAAGGTTGCATTTCCGACATACTTTATTCTGCAAGCATTTTTTAGGGCATCAAACCATTGAACCTGCCTGGTAATATCTTCCCACTCGCCTGTCCATTGTTTAATTTGCAGTATTAAAATTTCTCTTTCATTCATCATTGAGTTAAAAACCTTTTAGTCTTTCGCCTCTAATACGCTAAAACCAAATACATGTCGACAAAGTTTGTGTGTTATACTATAACTTCTTTTGCCGTCACTCGCTTTTTAGTTGCCTTAGTTTTCTGTAAAAGGTTGAGCGCGAGTTTATGGAAAGCCTGCTCATTGCCTCTTGCTCTGAAATAATATTGTTCTCAAATTCATAAGCAATCTGTTTTAACAAGCGATAGTCTACTTCTATCGGTCTTCTGCCGACATATCGTCCCGATGCTTTTGCCTTTTCGCGCCCTCGCTCTCGGTTAGTTTTGTTGTTCCTGCTCATGCTCACGAGCATATTCCTGAGCAGATACAACATCGCTTTTCTTTCCTGCTGTTGAAGATATCTGCCTTCGCTTTCAATATAAATATTTACCCCCGTCTGCAATAGTTGATACATATTTCTGACCATACTTGCATTAGTACTTTCAAAGTCGCTCAAACTATCGATCGACAGAATATCGTCCGGAGTAAGCCTGTAATCATTGATGTTTTCAAACCCTCTGATTTTCTGCGGTTGTGCAGGCTTTTTCACAACCAAGAGATTGTCGTCCCCGCACTTCATTTCGCTTCTTAAAAGCCACTCAAATCTGTCGTAATAATCCAACCCGACAGACTCCATCAAATGCCTTACGTCCTCTCTAGCCTCACTCGGCGTGCGCATACTTATAAATGACGGGGTCATGTTTACCCTGAAATATACCTGTCTTCTCAAATCCATATTGATGCCAGGAATTCCCTGAAACAATCCCTTAGGAAGACTGTCTATACATTCCCAATAAGGCTTAATGATATACTGGTAATTCTGATCATCAAATCTTTCAAAAGCCACTTCACCGACGGAATACCTGTTATTATCCCTGTCATAGACCTTTATTAGACCGACATTTCTGAAATATGGACGACCGCTGAGCGGACGATTATATTCATTGTAGTACATACATCACCTGTCTTTTAATTTTTCGAATGCCGCCTTTAATATCTTTTCATATCGACGGCGATACATTGTCTTATAAAATTCTCTTCTTATATCGCTAATATCTTCTATTGAGTCAATCAACTTATCTATTTTGTCAAAATCAATTTTAGGCACAATTCTTTTCAATGCGTTATTGCACTCTTCGAACTGTAAACTGCTTATTACTTCGTAATATGAACTCTTTCTGCCGTCAAGCTTTATATGTGAAGTCGGGAATTGATAAATCCTCTTATCCAACTCCTCCTGACAATTTAACACTTCCGATATTCTCTCATCTGTATTGAGTCTAGGATACATACTTGAACCGTTATCGTAAACGGGAGCCATTGAATACTTATTATCTTTTTTTATAAAACCCCAGTTGCCGCCGTGCCTGTCGAAGTTGCCGTTCAAGGCATCGACTATAAAAATATCCCAGAACCTTTGCACCGTTTCCTGAACATTAGTAAGCTTTCTGTTTTCTTCAAGCATCTTCTGTATATCGCCATAGGAGTATTGAAACAACTCCTTATCTTCTTCTAAAGAACTTTCACCCACATCGTTGAAATGCACAAGCACTTCACCAACTTCACAGAAATTCCTTAGCAAAACAATATTTTCGCCCTTGTAGACGCCGAGTTCTGTATCCTGAACGGGAATGCCAAAAAGTTCAAATATATGACTTCCCAGATATTCTGAGACATGGTTGTATATCAACCCGATTTCAGAGTTCTTCTGATACTTAATTATATATCTGTTTCCGTTTATGGTTATCTGCCCCTTTCGCTCGGCACCAGAATAAAAGACATCTTCATCTATTTTATATTTAGAAAAATCCTTCATGCATGTCTCCTTTTGCACTATTTTAACAAAAAATTGCGTTAGTGTCAATAAGTCTATTATATAATTTTGATACTTTTTTGAAAGCACTTTGTCGAAAAAAAGAGACTATAACCGAAGCGGAAACAGTCTCTTTGTGTTATTAAGTTATATAAACCACCATTGTTATGGGGGTAAAACGTGTCCTGAAGAATTTTACTCCGAGGCGTTTGTAATATTCCCTTGCGATTGAGGCGTCAATCGTTATTGTAAAAGTGGTTTTTCAGGCGAAAAGCCATTAGCCCCTCGGGTGTTTAATATTCGCCTGCGCAAAAGCTTTCAAAAGCGACCGATAGGTAACATTACTGTCTGCAATCGAAAATCGCCCGTCTTCGGGATATAACTTATCGCCCGACTGTACGCAATATTTTTTCTGCGTTTTTCCTGCGCCGTTTTTCCGTGTTTTTTCTGAATTTTTAGCCAATCCCGATTGACGGTAATACAACCGTTTTATAAAAACATCGCCATATAATGCGGAATAGTGAGTTTTACGTCGCTCGTACCGACGTTTCCGTCAACGATTTTATATGCCGCCGACGGTTTATATGCTTCTATAAATCTGTTCAGCGATTTTGTTGCGGTATTTCCCGCTTTCACTTCCACGGGAACAACTTCTCCGTTTTTTTCTATCAGAAATTCCAGTTCGTTGGAATCGTCCGGCTTGTAATAATAAAGCGCGTAACCGTTTTTCACCAACGTTTCGGCGATAATATTTTCGTAAATACCGCCTTTGGCATTCCCCTTTATCGTGTTTTCAAGAATCGCTCTTTTGGTTTCAAAACCGTACATAGCGCACAGCAAGCCCGTATCGTTGATATACAATTTGAACTGATCTTCCTCGGCGTTCGCCATCAACGGCAGATACGGTTCGTGAATATTGTAACACGGATTAACGATATTCGAGTCTTTCAGCCATTGAACGCTTCCGCCGTATTTTTTGCTCGTTTGCCCTTTTTCCACGGTGGAATACTGAAATTTCGTGATCTCCTTTGCGAGTTGTTTCGGAATAGCGTCGTAACACTTGCGCACCTTTATTTTCTCCGCGCCCTTTGCGTGTTTTGAAATATCGAAACGATAGTTTTCGAGAATTTTTTCCTGCAAAGCGGCAACCCTCGTAAAATCGTGATTTATGGCATAATCGGCAACGACTTCCGGCATACCGCCCACCACCATATACTCACGGAACAGCGTTTCGTATTTTTCATTTAGCGCGAAAGGTACTTTTTCTTTTTTATCAAAAAGTTCTTTCAAATAAGAAATTCCGCTTTCGTACCCTTCCGCCCAAAGAAATTCCTCGAAATCAAGCGAATACATCGTAAGAAACGTTTCGTATCCGGTAGGAACGGATTCGGGTTCTTCCGTGTTTTCGTCGGCATCTTCCCCGTATGTCAGACCTAAAAGGCTTCCGGAAGTGATAACGTCGAATCTCCCGTCCTCCGCAAGAAATTTCAACGCGGTACGCGCGCTTCCGCACGCCTGAATTTCGTCTAAAAATATCAGCGTATCGCCTTTTACGAGATTTACGCCGTTTATCATAGCCGTCATTCTTTTATAAACGGATTCTGCGTCCAGAGTTCCCGCAAAAATCTGTTTTAATTCCTGATTTTTGATAAAATTGACTTCGATAAAACTTTTATACTCTTTTTTCCCGAACTCGCGGATAAGATAAGTTTTCCCGACCTGCCTTGCCCCTTTCACCATCAAACAGTTATTCCGATGCGTATTTTTCCACTCGACAAGTTTCTGATATGCCTTTCTTTTTAACATAACATTTCTCCGAAATCAGGTTTTAATACCGATATTATACTCTGTTTTTTTGTATTTGTCAACCGAAAAGGAATAAAATCGGATATTGTTTTGTCGTAAAAAGGAATAAAATCAGATATTCATTTCTTCTAAAAAGGAATAAAATCGGGATATCGTAAACCCGAAATCTTTTTATTAGTCTGAAATCATTAAAAAACGCCGTCCTCCGCAAAAGCAAAGGACGGCGTTTTTCTGTCTGCCGGTAAAGTTACATAAACACTCTTACCGTCAGGTCGTGCCATTGATTTTGCCTGAGCATTCCGTCACGCTCTTTCCGGTAAGATTTCGCCTCTTTATAATCTATCGTAAACTCCCACACAAGCCTTTTCATATCGTCGGATTTGTCTGCAAGGTCGAAATTCATATACCAGTTGAAACACGTTTCCGTAACGGGAACAATCGTGCCGACGAACTGACCGATTACGTCTCTGTCGATACGATGGTCTGTAAAATCCATTTTCGCCAGCAGAAAGTCTTCCACCTTTTTCGCCGGATCTTCCGGATTTCCGTTCGGAACCATTCCCGCATCCAGTACCCGCCGTTTGCTCAGTAAATCGAGTTTTTCTTTCTCTATCTCGTTTTTGAACTCGAAATACGATTCCCGCGTTATTTCGTCCTCCAGCCGCATACGAGTAAGTTTTTTCAGTTTTTCGTCCAGTTTGGCAAGTTGTTCCGTTACCCGATCTTTCACCGTTTCGGCTTCGCGATATTCCATAAACACGCCGACCTGATATAACGACGACACTTTGTTCAGAATATCTTTCTTGTTTCCCCATAAACCCGAAAAAATGCGCCTTGCCATCATCTCAAGTTTCCAATCGCAGATTTCTTTCAGGTCGCAGAACCCGGAATCGTCCACACCCGCCTGTTGCCTTGTGGTTTTTGTGCCGTTATTCAACTGATTATAGCACTTATATCCGTAAATCAACTCGCCGTTTCTGTTCTTCCGCCACTTGTTTCTGCGCATACGATAACCGCAACGGCATCTGAGTTTTTTCGTCCAGACGTCGTCGCTTGTATGAACGCCTGTCAGATGACTCTTTTCCCCGTTTTCCGTAAGAATTTTATTGCGACGGACGCGCTGTTCCCGTATCTGACGGCATCTGTCCCACTGCTCCTCGCTTATAATCGGCTCGAAATCGCCTTTCACATACAGATATGTATCTTCGTCGCGGTTTCTTATGATTTTCTGGTCGAGAAAATTATTTCTGCGCGATTTCAGATACGCGGGATACCCCTTATAGGTAGAATTATGCAATATCCGCGCTATCTTGCAGTTTTCCCAGCGCACCAGCCCGGAACTGTCCTTGCGTTTCAGGCGTATCAGTTCGTTGCGTATCTGCGACATCCCCTTGCCCGCGGAATACATATCGTAAATCATACGCACCGTTTCCGCCTGTTCGGGATTGATGACGTAAGTTCCTTTCGCTTTATCGCGGTCATATCCGAGAATATTTCCGTTTCCGAACAATACGCCCTTGTCGCGGCTTATTTTCTGCCCCGCGCGGACGCGTTCGGAAATTTTACGGCTCTCTTCCTGCGCCAAAGTCGCCATAATCGTAAGCCGCAGTTCGCCGTCTCCGTCCATCGTCCGGATATTGTCTTCCACAAAATACACTTCCACGCCATAGTTTTTCAACTCACGCGTAACGACAAGCGTATCAACCGTATTTCTTGCAAAACGGCATACTTCGCGCGTTACGATCAGGTCGAATTTCTTTTGTTTTGCATCCTGCACCATCTGCAGAAACGCAGGTCTTTTCTTCGCCTGCGTGCCCGTGATGCCTTCGTCGATATACTTTTTTAAAATGTACCAATTCGGATTTTTCGCCGCTATATCGTCATACCACTGTATCTGATTTTCCAATGCAGCCAATTGTGCTTCATGTTCCGTACTTACCCTCCCGTAAAATACAACTTTCCGTTGTCTTTTACGCTCGAAGTTTACGTCTGTCGGCATTACCATACCGTTTTCAATCATATTGAATCACCACCTTTTTCGTCTTTCTTTTGTCTATCACGTTCCCCTTGTAGCGGGCGCGCTTTTTCTCGACCTTTGCATATTCGCTTTCATCAATCAATCCGCTATTCCGCATGATTTCAAGCATTCTGAAAGCGATAACTGTATTGAATACGTCGGTATTCAACTGCGAAGAATCGAATTCCGCTCCCGCTTCGGGGAGTTTTTGTTGTTTGCCTTTTTCTTCTCTCTCTAATTGTTTTAATTTCTGCTCGTTCAAGTCTCCTTAAAATTTTTGTGTCTTCGTATAGGTTGCGCCGCCCGGGATTTCTGTCTGCATTTACACTTTTATCTATTATTTTTCCGACTACTCTCCGTAGCGGCGCCGTAATTATTTTCCCTGCCGTACTTTTAACGGAAAGAAAAGCACGGTTCTCCTATGCCAGCCAAGAACAATACGAACCTCGGTCTTGCGGCGTGTTTTCAGACTAATACTTTGTTCCGCAAACGCCATATACGGATGTATTATGCCGTTTGCGCGTCGCGTCTTAGCCTAAAAACGCGCCGCAATACTTGCAGACAACCACAACGTCGCTATTTTCGATGATTTCTGTCGAAGGCGACTTTGTTCGTACTGAATGTACGGGCGAAGGCACATTCGGCATAAAGCGCGGAAATAGCGGCGTTGTGGCGGGATTCGTACTATTCTTGGCTGGCATAACACAATATCTCCTTATTGATTCCCGATATCACGGGTTGGATAAGCCACAATCAATTATGTGTTCCGTTGTTTTCGGACTTCATTATTTCGTATGCCATTCTGATAAAGTCCACTTTTGTCATATTACGTTCTTTCAGAAACGCATTGATTTCGTCGAACAAATCGCGCGGAATCATCGTTCCGAAATTTCCGCTTGCCTGCTTGCGTTTGTCCTTGTTACGCTCCTCGTAACTTCTTCTTGCCGCTCTGCGCGGCGTTGTTTCTTTCTTTTCCATAATAAACCTCCGTTTAGCCTTGCGACGTTATTGCGCAAATCAGCGCGCCGATGATACTCATTACGAAATGCCATACAATAAGCGCACCCGCTAATGCAAATCTGCCGATAGTTCCGACTACTTTTAACGCTTTCATTTTGATACCTCCGTTATTTTACATAAACGATTTCATTTAAGATTTCTTCTTCGATAAGCTGCCTCATTTCGGTTTCCCTTTTCAGGTTTTCCATAAAATCCTCCGACTTTTTAAAACGCTCTTCTTTCGAGAATTTTTCATACAACATTTCGTACAGTCCGTCGGCAGCTTTATCTACGCCGTGCAAGTATTCGGGAAGATTCGCAATCGTCCAATCAATTCCTTTGTTCTCCAAATACTGTTTAGCAATCGTTCCGTACTTGCCGTAAACGTGCTTTTCGGGTTTAACAGCCTTTTGATAAACCTTGATTTCCGCTACGGTCAATCCATCGCCCGCTTCCGCTTTTCGTATTACTTTTGCTTTGTTCATAAGTTCCACCTCCGATTTCCTTTCATCGTATCAATACGATAGCATCCGAATCTGTATTTGTCAAGCTGTTTTCGCAAGAAAAACCAGAAAATTTTTATGGCTCGAATGTAAAAGTTCGTTTTCTTTATTTTTCGGTTTTAATTAAATGTCATCTTGCCCTCCTTTCCGAGGTCTGCCCTAAAATGAAGGGCAAACCTCATCTGCTGTTATAATAATAATTGTTCTTCGCCGCGGCTTCGCGCTCTTCCTTTTCTTTTTCTTCCTTCATTTCGCGTTCTATCTCCTGCAAACGGTTTGAATAGGCTTGCGTTTCGGGTATAAACAAATCGAAAACCGAACCGAAAAAGTTAGAAAGTTCCCTGCCGATTTTATTATCTGACACGGCGATATGGCGTTTAATCGACTTATCGTTGGCTTTTCTCTGTTTTGCCCGATTATACTTATAAGTGTTCTCCTGTATGTACTTCACCTTTTTAAGAACGATATTCCCGAGTCGCCTGCGATAATCCCATTCCAGCCTGTCTATCGT
>ULVM01016145.1_pt1 | contig 13174 bp, 8 predicted proteins | sample 1959451 | NCBI WGS metagenome assembly ULVM01 (sample SAMEA4835786, study PRJEB28245) | human gut metagenome | biome: gut microbiome; material: fecal sample | place: Denmark | collected 2008
GCTGGCGGCAGGTCTGCCGCTGCCCCGGGCACTGGAGGTCACCGCCAACGTCGTGAGCAACTACACCTTCTCCCTGGCGGTCCGCCAGGTCCGGCAGGACGTGGAGCGCGGCCGTCCCATGGCTGAGAGCATGGCCGGCATCGAATGCTTCCCCGCCATGCTCACCGAGATGGTGGGCGTAGGCGAGCGCTCCGGCGCACTGGAGGAGACGCTGGACGTGATCGGCGGCTACTACGACAACGAGGTGTCCGTCACCACCGCCCGGCTGCTGGCCGTGCTGGAGCCGGCCATCACCATTGCCCTGGCCGTGCTGGTGGTCATACTGCTGCTGGCGGTCTACCTGCCCATGTTCACCCTGTACGGCGGCATATAACCAAGGTATCATTTCCGCGCGCAACGCCGCGGGACGATATAGAACTACAAACAGAAAAGGAGAAACTACCCATGCTGAAAAAATTCAACAACAAAAAAGGCTTCACCCTGATGGAGATGCTGATCGTTGTCGCCATCATCGCTGTTCTGGTGGCTATCGCCATTCCCGTATTCAACGGCGCTCTGACCAAGTCCAAGGAAGCCGCCGACGTCGCCAATATCCGCGCTCTGTACGCCGAGTGGCAGGTCGGTATCCTGACCGAGAACAAGGGCATCCCCACTTCTGTCGACGCTTTCCTGGCTGGCCCCGATAACGGTGAAAAAACCACTTTGAATTACCCGGGCAACTTCACCAAGGTTGAAGGCAAGGACACCTTCCAGTATGCCGCCAAGAAGCTGACTGACGGTAATGGCGATGGTGGAAAGACTTACAGCTGGACGCTGGCTTCCGCCACGTTCAATGGCTGATTCCTGCTCTTCTCCCCCCCCCGCCCCGGCTGTGCCGGGGCGGGGACACCCGCAACGACACAAAGGAGCCTGTTCCCATGCTGTACGCCGCCCCCGCCATCACCATATACAGCTGCTTCATCGCCGCCCTGCTGGGCGCCTGCATGGGCAGCTTTCTCAACTGCGCCGCGTGGCGGGTAGTACACGGCGAGAGCGTCCTCCGGGGCCGTTCCCACTGCGACGTCTGCGGCCATGTGCTGGCGCCCCGCGATCTTGTGCCGGTGTTCAGCTATGTGTTCAGCCATGGCCGCTGCCGTTACTGCGGCGCGAAGCTCACCCCCCGCCACGCGGTGGGTGAAGCGGTGGCCGCGCTGGTGTTCGTGTCGCTGCTGCTGCGCTATGATATCTCCCTCCGGACCCTCGAAGCCTGGGCCGTGGCCTGCCTGCTGCTGGCCTGCGCCTTCGCGGACCTGGAAGGGTATATCATCCCCGACCGCTTTATCGCGGTCGGCGTTGTGCTTTTTATCGTCACCCTGTTTTTTGTCCCGGACCCGGGCAAACGGGCGCTGGACGGCCTCATCGGCGGCGTCGCCGTGGGCGGCGGCGTCCTGCTGCTGGCGCTGCTGATGGAGAAGCTGCTCCGCCGCGACGCCATGGGCGGCGGCGATATCAAGCTGCTGTTTCTCACAGGGCTGTTTCTGGGCTGGCAGAAAAACCTGCTGTGCCTGCTGCTGGCCTGCGTCGTCGGCATCCTATGGGGCCTTGTCCGCGCCAAGCGCGGACAGCAGGGCCTTCCCTGGGGCCCCGGCATCGCGCTGGCCGCCTGGTGCGCCGCCCTGTTCGGCCAGAACCTTATCGACTGGTATCTTTCCCTGCTGTGAGCCCCCATCTCCAAGAAAGCGAGGTATTCTGTTTTGAAGAAGATCGTTGGCATTGATATCGGCGGCAGTAGCGTCAAGCTGGCCTACTTCGCCGGCAGTACGCTGAAAAAGGCCGCCATGGCCCCCCTACCGGACAACATGGTGGCTGACGGCAGGATCTTGTCCATGGACGCCATGGCGGACTTCCTCCGCCAGGCCGCCCGGGACAACGGCATTCCCCTGACCAACGCCGCCGTGGTCCTGCCCTCCACCGAGGTCTTTACCCGCGAGCTGACCATGCCCGCCATGACGGAGCAGCAGCTGCGCTACAACCTGCCCTACGAGTTCCGCGACTTCCTTACGGACGAGAAAAGCAAGTACTACTTTGACTACTCCATGCGCGACATTCTCCGCGACCAGGACGGCTATCCCACCGAGATGACGCTGCTGGCCTGCGCCATGCTCAAGGAGACGGCGGAGCGCTACCGCGCCATGATGCGCCGCGCCGGCTTCAAGCTGCAGGTCCTCACCCCCAGTGAGTGTGCCTACGCCGGCGTGCTGGCGGCCTACTACCGCCGCACCGGCCTGCCCCAGCGGGATATGTGCATCGTCAACCTGGGTTACACCGCCGCCTATCTCTACATCTACCGCGGCGCCTTCTTCGAAAGCCGCCGGGAGATCGACCTGGGCCTGAACCGTCTGGAGCAGCTGGTAGCGGAGCACTGCGGCGTGGATATCCATGTGGCCCACAGCTATGTGCTGCAAAACTACAATGACGTGCTCTCCTCCGACTATGCCCAATCGTTTTACGCCCGCATCGCCGTGGAGGTGATGAAGGCCGTCAACTTCTTCAACTACAACAACCGGCAGCAGGAGCTCGCCGACCTGTGCCTGTGCAGCGGCGGCTGCAATATTGGCCCCCTGCGTCAGGCGCTGGCCGAGACCACTCACCTGCACCTGCACACCGCCCAGGAGCTGCTGGGCGACGATGTGACCCTGGATGAGCCGTGGATGTATCTCCGCGCCATCGGCGGCGTGGACGAGGGACTGAGAGGAGGTCTGCAATGATCGCGGAAAAGAACGGTATCACCGTGGATACGCGCACTGCCGCGCCCGCGCGGAAAATGATAAAGTGCCCCCAGAAGACCGGCATCAACCTGAACCTGCAGGAGGACCGCCAGCGTGACCGCCGGACCCTGCTCATCGGTATTCTGGCCATTGCGGCGCTGGTAACCGTTGTGGTCAACTTCGGCGTGCTCCAGCAGTACCGCCGTCTGGACAAGGCCCAGGCCGCCTATGACCGCGTCCACACCCAGTATGTGAGCGCCCAGGAGGCCCTGTCCGACTATGACCGCGTCCTGCTGGAATACCGCACCTACTCCATGGACTGGATGACCGCCGCCGGCAGCGAGGACATCCCCGCCGCCGTGGACCGTCAGGCGGCCCTGGACCTGCTGGAGCAGGAGATGCTCAGCCATGGCTCCCTCACGGCGCTCCAGATCACCCAAAACACCATGAACGTGGATATGTCCGGCATGACCCTGGACCAGATCTCCGCCATGTTCGCCCGCCTGCGCCTCTCCCCCATCGTGGACAGCGTCTCCCTCAGCGTCGCCTCCACGGAGGAGGGCAAGGCCGCCACCATCATGGATTTCACCGTCCGCATCGAACTGCGCCAGCCGGAGGAGGTGTCTCAATGAACCGCGAGCTTACCAAGCGCGAAAAGACCCTGCTGCTGGTCCTGGTGGTACTGGTGCTGGTCCTGGGCTACTGCAAGCTGTTTCTGGAGCCCATCGACCGCCAGATAACCTCCTTCCGCACCAACACCGACATCGAGCAGGCCGAGCTGGACACCGACCGTGTCCGTCTGGCCCAGCTGGAGCAGATGCAGCAGGCCATTGCCGCCATCAAGGCCTCCGGCCAGGAGCGTGCCCTGCCCCAGTACGACAACGACCAGGCCCTGATGACCGAGCTGGACAAGCTCATGGCCGCCACCCTGCAATACGAGGTGGACTGCACCGAGGGCACCACCCAGGAGGGCTATCTCGTGCTGCGCCCCGTGACGCTGACCTACCAGACCGCTTCCTACGCCCAGTCCCGCCAGATCATCGACGCGCTGAGCGCCAGCGCCAATGTCAACTTCCTCTCCAACGTGGACGTGCAGTATGACGCCGACAAAGCACAGTACAAAACCGTGCTTCACCTCATCTTTTTCGAGCTGATGCCCTGACTGCGTCCCCACCATTTTTCCGCCCGCGTCCCTTTGCGGGGCAGCGTATCGATTGTGTTATGCAAAAAAAGCTCTCAAAACAGAATAATTCCGGCTTTACGCTGTCCGAAGTCCTCATCGCGGTCGCCATCCTGATCGTGCTGATGGGCCTGGCCATGATCCCCATCACCCGCCATCAGCGCGACCTGCGCCAGACAGAACTGGACGCCAAGGCGGAGATCGTCTACCACGCGGCCCAGAACAAGCTGTCCGAGCTGCTGGCCAATGGCCGTATTTCCGACTGCTATGCGGAGGATCTGCAGCCCCTGAACAACACACCGCTGGACGCCGCCGAGAGGAAAACCTCCCTGCACTATGTGACCTCCGCCGCCAAGACCGGCGAAGGCTCCGCCGCCGCGGCCATCCTGCCGAAGGATCAGGTGGACCGCCAGCTGTGGGACAACCATTGGGTGATCGAGCTCGACCCCGCCAGCGGCAGCGTCTACGCCGTGTTTTACAGTGAAAAACCCCTGACCTACGACTTTGACAGCTTCAATCCCCTGCGGTTCCGTGATGGCCGGCTGAGCGCCGGCGCCACCGTGGGCTATTACGGCGGCGACAGTGTGCAGTCCGAGATCACCGGCAAGCTGACGCCCCATATGGAGATCATCAACAAAGAGCAGCTTCTTCTGCGCGTCACCTGCGACACGCCTATGGAGCCGCTGCACTTCTATGTGACCGTCTCCGACGGCGTCCACAGCACCTCCCGCATCGAGCTGACCGGCAGCGAAGTCAAGACCGACTATCTCACCTACACCGCCACCATGGTCCTGGACTCTCTGACGGACGGTATGCGCTTCGGCCAGCAGGCCCGCTTCAAAAACAAAAATCTGACCCCCGGTGCGGACCTGACCATCACCGTGGAGGTGACGTGCGAGAACCGTCTGGTGGACTCCGCCTCCGGCACGCTGACCACCAACAGTCTGTTTGCCGAGGTCCGCGGCGGCGACACCGCCGTTGTTACCTACGCCCGCCACCTGCAAAATCTGGACACGGCCTCCCGCTTGCCCGACAGCATCACCCGCGCCGTGCAGGAGCAGGATATCCAATTTGTCAACGAAAACGCCGACGACGGCTGGGACCGCCTGTACGGCTCCCGCACGTTCACGCCCATCACCAACAGCCGCCTGACCTACTGCGAGAGCAAGGCCACCGTGAATGGCCAGGTCTACCACCCGGTCATTTACGGTCTGACCGTGAACACCACCGGCGACGGCGGTCTTTTTGCCGCCTTCTCCGGCACGCTGAAAAACCTGCGCCTTTGTGGCGCCGACATCACCGCCTCCGGCAATGCCGGCGGCCTGGCCGGCCGTCTCAGCGGCAAGACCGAGATCCTCGACTGTCAGGTGTATCTCAGTCCCACCCGCGACAAACTCAGCACCAAGACCGAACAGGACATCTGGCTCCGCGGCAGCACGGCGGGCGGTCTGGCAGGATACTGCGACGGCACGCTGACCATCCGCCGCAGCTTCGCGGCTACCGTGATTCAGGGCGTCCGCTATGCCGGCGGCCTGGTGGGCAATACGGACAGTGCTGCTCTGACTGTGGACCATTCCTACGCGGACTGCTACCTGTACGCCGCCGCCAATAACGGCGTCGCCGGCGGCCTGATAGGCGCCTGCAACGGCACCGCCAATATCGCCCTGTCCAACTGCTACGCCGCCGGCTTCCAGAGCGCCGGCACCACCGCCGGTCTCTCCGGCGGCGAGCTCTCCGGCGGCGACAGCCTCAAGGCCTGTTACAGTGCCTGCGTCCGCCTGGGCGCCGACATGAAGCTGACCTACTCCACCTTCAAGCCCCCCGCTGCCGGCACGGCTCCCGCCGACATAGACGCTGTCTATTACCTGTTCCCCAGCCGGAACGATCTGTCCGGCACCAGCTTCGTCAATTACGCCGAATGGAGCGGCCAGAACCGCGCAGAGGGCGTAAAGGTCCTGGGCACCGCCTTTACCGCGGAGACAAGCGACACCGTGGCCTACAATCTCATGGACAACATGGGCCTGAGCACCTACTCCTACCCCCGGCTCACCGGTCTGCCCCACTACGGCGACTGGCAGGCGGATTTCGAGTCCGGCGCACTGGCCTACTATGAAAAATACAGCGACGGCACCTACGGTTTCCTGGGTGCCAACCGCTCCACCCTCCGTTCCGGCGGCACCGTCGTGGACGACGGCTACGGCATGGTCTACCGCGCCCAGCCCACGGACGCCATCACCGTCGCCTATACCCTGGGCGATACGGCACGCACCGCCACCCTGCGGAATTCCATCAAACTCGACAGCGAATACTGGCTGGTACGCCTGCCCGATGCGCTGGTCTATACCAGTGAGGTGTCCCCCGCCTTCTACCGTCAGGTGACGGTGGATGACATCTCCTACTTCTTCAATCCCCACTTCGCCTGCCGCGTGATCCAGAGCGCCGCCCTGCCCAGCGCCCCGGCGGAGGTTGGCATCCGCACGGCCCGTCATCTGCACGACCTGAGCCTGTATTACGACACCTACCGTACCCTGCTGGACAAGACAGCCGTCTTCCAGCAGGAGCGCCCCATCGACTACAACAGCTACGCCCGTCTCACGGTGCACACGCAGCCGCCTATCGGTGCCGCTGACGGCAAGCCTTTCATCCACACCTACGACGGCGGCGGCTATACCATCGCAGCGCCCTCCTTTACCAGCGCCGTCAACACCGACGGCACCAGCTATGTCGGTATGTTCGGTCTGAACCGGGGCACCCTGCGCAATATCATATTGCTCACCGCCAATAAGGATCGTACCGTTTCTCTGGAAGGTCAGCTCTCTCTGCAAACCGCCTGCATCGGCGCCTTGACCGGCTGCAACGAGGGCACGGTCTACAACTGCGCCGCCGCGGGCTTCTCCGTGAACGGCGACGCCCGTCACGGCAGTATCCTGTATCTGGGCGGCCTGGTGGGACGCAACAGCGGTACGGTCCGCGCCTCCGGCGTCAGCGCACCGAGCCTTTTCGCCAATAGCCTGTACGCCACGCTCTGCGCCGGCGGCTTCGCTGGCGGCAACAGCGGCGTTGTCCAGCAGTGCTACGCCATGGCCGACATTGAGATCGGCACGATCAACGGCGGCGGCGTGACGCTGGGCGGCTTTGCCGGCAGCAACACCGGCTCCCTCCGCGCCAGCTACTGCGCCACAGCCATGACTTCACCCAATGCGGATATTCACGGCTTTGCCCCCACTGCCGGCGGCGTATCCGGCTGCTGCTACCTCAACGGCGGCACATACCGCTTTGTAAACAGCGTTCACCTATACCAGTACACGGACAGATCCGGCGCAGCTCCGGTGAACGAGCCGGCCCTGCGCGGCATGGTCACCCGGCTGGGCGGCTTTGGCGCCGTCTCCGCCGCCAATACCTTCCAGCACGATAAGACCCTGGACTCCGCCGGCAAGGCCTACCCCTATCCCGGCATCGTCGCCGGCCACAACGGCAGCCGCGTCCATTACGGCGACTGGGTGACACCTGTCGATATGGGCGTTCTGGGCCTGCTGTACTGGGAATATGAGTCCAAGCCCACCGGCAGCGGCTACTATTTCTCCTCGATCGGTGTCCAGGACGGCGAATACAAGACCAACAGCAGTCTCTGTGTCTCCCATGACGACGGCGGCACCGTTACCGCTTACGGCTACGGTTACTATTGGTCCGCCGGCAGCACCACCGAGCCTGTGCTCTCCACCGGCATCACCATGACCGGCACTCGCTATACCGCGGCGGCCGATGACCTGCACCGGCAGATGCCGGAATTCAATTTCGTCACCTACAAGACCTCCGATAACGGTCTGCACCTGACCAGCGGCACCCAGGCCAACGATTCCTGGACGCTGACCCACGAGGACGCCGCGCTGACCTACATCGTCAGCCCCTTCTTTGCCGATGCCTTCGCCCTGTCCTCCAACAATGCGCCGGGAACGGCCTCCAAGCCCTACCAGGTACGCTCCATAGAGCAGCTGCAATACATCAACTGGAGCTACATCAACAGTCAGGGCAGCACGACGCACGATGTCACAGGCAGTAATAGTGACTACAAGTATTATCCCTATCTGCAATACACCAACCGCCGCGGCAATGCGCTGCAGACAAAGGCGATGGCGCTGGCCGGCGACAGCACCGGCGGCCCCCGTCCTATCCTCACCTGGCAGCAGACCCACGACCTCAACGGTGCAGGACACGGCACCGCCGCCGACGGCACGGCCGCAAACTATGACTTCCACCCCATTGCCGGTGCGGTGAACAACGGCCAGTTGAACGACAGGGGCAATGAAACCTATGATCTGACGCTGTACAACTGGTTCGGCGGTATCTACGACGGCGGCAACTACTACATCAAGAATGTGAACATCACCTCCCATTGCTACAACGTGGGTCTGTTCGGTACCACCGCCGGCGCAGAGATCAAAAATATCGTGCTCTACAGCGACAACGACGCCGTTATCCAGCGCAAGACCGACGCCACCCCCGCCTCCGGTGCCACCGGGCCGGAGAATTACGCCACCTCCTACGCCCTGGGCGGTCTGGTAGGCATTGCCTACGACTATGATGAAAACCTGAAGGACAAGACGAAGGTCAGCACCATCAGCAACTGCGCTATCGCCGGCTACACCGTGACCGACAACAGCAAAAACCGACAGTTCTTGGGCGAAGCCGCCATCGGCGGGCTGGTGGGCGTATCCAGCGCCAATCTGAACAGGTGCTCCGCCGTGGTCAAGCTGAATATCAACTGTACCCACCGCTACGCAAACACCGGCGCCATGAACAAGGCCCAGTGGGGCAACTATGTCCGCGTGGGCGGCCTGGTGGGCGGCGTCCGCTATGATGTGTCGGACTGCTACACCGGCGGCAGCATCACCGTCGCCAACGATCTGCTGAACGAGCGCATCCCTACCGACGACAGCACCAACACCATCTTCGTGGATCGCTATGAGTCGACGCCTAAGGCCGTCAAAATGACCCAGGGCGGCACGGAGGCCGGCCCGGACACCTACGTGTACATCGGCGGCATCGGCGGCAGCGGCTTCTCCGCCACCTTCTCCAACTTCTCCGGCAGCAAGGACGGCCAACCCACCTACAACAACTGCTACACCTACGTGACCTTCCCTGCCATGGAGGGCACCATCACCGGCATCTCCCTCATCGGCAGCATCGCCGACCGCGCCGGCGTGAACGGCGGCACCGCCCGGCTGACCATCAACAACTGCTACTACCTGGACAGCAGCGCCGCGATCTACTTCGGCAGCCTCCCCACCTTCTACGGCAAGTCTACCCAGTCCAATGGACAGTACACTTACTACTCCCTGGCCACCCTGCTGAACACCGATGCCGCGCGGATGGATATGCTCCGTGGCGATCTGAGCTATCTGTCCAAGTACACCTGGAACACCGGCAGCAGCCCCTACAACATCAACGGCCTGAGGGCCCTGAGCTACGAGCAGATGTCCGGCCGTGCGGACATCGACGGAAAGCGCTTCACCGCGCTGCTGAACGGCGGCAGCGACGACGGCAGCTTCCACTGGGTCACCACAGAGGAAAACGGCCAGTCGGCCCACGGCAAATACAGCTTCCCCGGCAGTGCGGCAGCCCTCCTCGGACAGGACTACCCCTTCCCCACCGTATTGACCCAGGGCACCGCCTGCCTGCACTACGGCGAATGGCCCTCCCGCGGCCTGTACTGGAGCAGCGGCGTCCTTTCGCTGGACCGTATCACCACCCCCAGCGTCACACTGTCGCTGCACTTCACCCAGGACACCGACGCTGACGCCGTCCCCGTCATCACCTGCTCCCGCAAGGGCATCGTGGACGTCTCCGTACCGCAGGCACAGACGCCCCCGGCGGACGTCCGGCACAGCTACACTGTGACCCTCACCGGCCTGTCGGTCGGCTCTACCGAGGTCTTCGCCACAATGGGCGGCTATACCGCCCGACTGCTGGTGAGCGTCACCTCCACGCTGGACATCTCCGTGGACGGCCTGCCCGGCGATGACTTCTTTGTCGGTGACACCTGTAATTTAACGCTCACCGCCCGCGACAGCCGCGGCAGCGCACTGGATGTCAAATGGACAGTCACGCCCCAGCACGGCGGCAGGGTCCTCACGGCCTCTGTTCCCGTTACCAATGCCGACCGTACGGCCTCTGTCACCCTCACCGCCGCCGGCGAGGGTGAGGACCGCACCCTGATCACCGCCGCCTACACCGCCCCCGGCGGCGAGACCTTCACCAGCCAGCTGCCCCTTGTGCTTCCCGTCCGTATGCAGGGCGTGCTGGGAATCGCCAACACCTCCGGCGAACCCTCAGTCTACTGGCAGGGCGTCATGGATCGGGACGGCACGGCCTTCACGGACGACGTGCCCTCCGGCGCGCCGTACACCGACCGCCCCGCCTACGCCGGTGCCAAGCTGTACCTGTACAGCCGGGGCAGCGCCGCCACCTTTGACGGTCTCTCCGTCTCCGGCGTCACCGTCAAAGGCGGCGCCGACGCCACGGAGTACGTCCTCCGGCCCATGCCCGTCTCCAACGACGAGGACACCTCCGTCCTCCATCCCGACGTGTTCCGCGCCGAGAACGACGACTTCCGCGTCACCGTGGGCACACCGGCAAAGGACACCACCAGCGCCTTCACCTACCGTCCCCTGACGGTCAAGGGGCGCAGCCAAGGCCAGATCACCCTCACCGTCACATTGACGGACGCCGAAAACCACGCCTTCACCCTGTCCATTCCCTACACCCTGACGGAGGAGGACACCCGGGTGACCGCCACCCTCCGGGTGGATGAGCAGGCGCTCACCCTGTCTGTCCCCTACGGCACAGCACCGGCGGCAGAAGCCCTGTCCCAGCTGCTGACGGACAATGGCATCTCTCCGGACACCATCGACAGCTGGACCCCGGACATCACCCAGCCGCTGTATGCCGACACGGCCTTCACCGCCGTGCGCAAAACGACGGACAGCGGCGGTGCCCCCACCGTCCCGGACGCCGATACCCCCGCTTCCGACAGCAAGGACCCGGAGGACACGCCCTCCGATGATCCATCCGCACCGGACAGCAGCAGCTCCGGCACCGATCCCACGCCCGAGCCGTCACCGGACACCCTTCCATGACCCACCGCAGAAAGGAGGCCCTCCCGTGCACAAACTGAAAAACCAACAGGGCGCCACGCTGATGATGGCCCTCCTTCTGCTGCTGGCCGCCAGTATGGTCAGTGCGGTGATCCTCACCGCCGCCACCTCCTCGGCCCGCCGTCTGGAGAATGACCGGGCTGCCCGGCAGGCGTATCTGACGGTCAGCTCCGCGGCCCGTCTGCTGCGTGATGATATCCTGAACGCCTCCTTTGTCCAGGAGACGGTGAAGACCACCTATACCAATGACACCTCCACCGAAACGAGCCGCGAAACGACCTCGCCCACCGGGTTTACAGCCGCATGGCTCAAGGCCGGCAAGGCCGCCGTGGACAGGGACAGCGGCAAGAGCTTTACCGACACCATCATCCTATCCGTGGACGGGCTGGATGATGTCTCCGCCGTCTTTACCATGGCGCCCAATTACGACATCACCATCGTCCTGCACCTGGCCGACGGCGGCGACAGTGACTGCCGTCTGGTGCTGACGCTCCGCGAAAACAAGGCCGACCCCGCTGTCAGCACCGTCAGCGGCGGCGGTCTCTGGGTCCGCGATGTCACCACGACCACAACAACGATCTCCTGGTCGCCGGACAACGCCACCATCGAAAAGGAGGCGGTCGTATCAAAAAGCTGAACAGCACCCGCGGCGAAACACTGGTAGAGACACTGGTCTCCATCCTGATCATCGTATTGACCTTCGTGTTTCTGACCACCGCCGCCGTTTCCGCCGCCAAGATCAACGCTAAGGTCCGTTCTGCCGACATCTCCTTCCACTACAGCAGCGCGGTGTCGAACGGCACCGCTGCCCTGACCGCCTCCGGCGGCGGCACCCGCAGCGGCCGCACCACCGTGCAGGCCTATGAGGACAACGGCTGCCTCTACTATGAGGAGGTCACGCCATGAACAAGCTTCGTGACCGCCGCGGCTTCACCCTGACGGAGCTGCTGTGCGCCGTTCTCATCGTCCTGCTCGTCAGCGCCCTGCTGACCGTGGGCGTCCGCTTCGCCGGCCGCACCTACAACAGCTCCATGCAGCTGTCCGAGGCCCAGGAGCTGTGCTCCACCCTTACCAGCGTTATCAGCGACAAGCTGCGCTTCTGCGGCACCGTGACCCCCGGCGCGGACGGCAGTCTGGACCACATCTTCATTCAGGACCTGGGCAGCGTGGAGGGCGAGGGCGCCGCCTTTCAGGTGGATGCCGACGGCCAGCTCACCCTGGGCAGCACCAGACTGCTCAGCAGCGCCGCCTATCCCCGGGGTCTTCGGGTCCGCGATGTCAGTCTGCGCTACGACAGCGCTTCGGGCATCTTTACCGTAGCCCTTCAGGTGGGCACTGTCGACAGCACCCTGGCCGAGACAGACTTCGAGGTCCGGCGCTTAAATCACACATGAAAAAAAGCACCCCCGGAGGGGTGCTTTTCTTCACTTCTTAAAGCTGTCCTTCAGCGACACACTGCGGTTGAACACCATGTGCTCCGCGGAGCTGTCGCGGTTGTCCAGGCAGAAATAGCCCACACGCATGAACTGGAACGTGGGTGCGTTGACGCCGGTGCGGTCGGCCTGCTTGTCGAACGCCTCCGCCACCTTCCGCATCTCCGGCTCCACCTTGCAGCCGGTAAGCACCGTAAGGCTCTCCGGGTTCAGGCAATCCAGGAAGTCCTTGTCCGGGCCGTCGGGCTGCTCGTCGGAAAACAGGTTGTCGTACAGCCGGACCTCCGCGTCCATGCAGTTCTCCGCGTCCACCCAGTGGAGCGTGGCACCCTTGACCTTGCGGCCGTCGGCGGGATCACCGCCGCTGGACTCCGGATCATAGGTGCACAGCACCTCGGTGACGTTGCCGTCCGCGTCCTTCACGCAGCCGGTGCACTGCACCAGATACGCGCCCTTCAGGCGGCACTCCGGACCGTTGGGGGTCAGTCGCTTGTACTTGGGCACCGGCACCTCCATAAAGTCCTCCGCCTCGATCCACAGATGGCGCGAGAAGGTGATCTCATGGGTGCCCTGCGCCGGGTCGGTGGGGTTGTTCTCCACCGTGAATACCTCGCTCTTTCCCTCGGGATAGTTGGTGACCGTCAGCTTCACCGGATGCAG
>ULVM01088794.1_pt1 | contig 13147 bp, 10 predicted proteins | sample 1959451 | NCBI WGS metagenome assembly ULVM01 (sample SAMEA4835786, study PRJEB28245) | human gut metagenome | biome: gut microbiome; material: fecal sample | place: Denmark | collected 2008
TTCCGCTTTCCATGGAAATGATCAGATGCATCATTTTCTTAGCATGCATGGTATCTACTTATAGTTGATTTGAAGTCAAGAAAAAACAACTAACACATGCTTGAAAAATCAACTATTGGTTTTATAATGGAATTAAAAAACGAAATGAGTGACGCGGAATGTTTGATATCATGACAATGGCAGAAAACATTAAAGCATACCGTAATAATAAGGGACTGAACCAGTATGAATTTGCGGAGAAATTAGGAATCAGCCCACAGGCAGTATCTAAATGGGAGTGTGGACAGTCTTGTCCGAGTATCGAAAATTTATGTATGATCTCAGAGATTTTTGGCATATCAATTGATACGCTGCTTAGTGGAAGCGGCGATAGCGAAAAGATGATGATCGGAATCGATGGAGGTGGAACCAAAACAGAGTTTGTATTATTTTCAGAGAGCGGAAGGGTCTTGAACAGGATTGTTCTTGGCGGCTCTAATCCAAATACGGTTGGAATGGAGAATGCAATCAACATCTTACAGCTTGGCATTGATACGCTGCTGAGGATTAAGGGGAAAATCAGCGGAATCTTCGTAGGTGCGGCAGGACTGGATTCCGGGAATAACACATCAAAGATCAAAAAGATGTTAAAAGAAAAATATCCAAAGGTAAAAATCCGGTGTGAAAATGATGTTTTTAATGTCATTGCATGTGGAAAAAATCTTGACCAGTGTGTGGCTGCAATCTGCGGAACAGGAATGATTGTTTATGCGAACCGGAATGGTAATCTGAAACATTTTGGTGGGCGGGGATATCTTCTTGATAAGGGAGGCAGTGGCTTTCACATTGGGCGGGATGCAATTTGTGCGGCTCAGGATGCGAGAGACGGAACAGGGAAACACACAATATTGACAGATCTGGTTGAGGATAAAATTGGAAATACCGTATGGGAGAGTATCCAGGATATATACAGTAAAAACCAGTCCTATATCGCATCTTTTACACCGTGTGTATTTCTTGCGTATGAAAACGGAGATAAGATTGCAGAACAGATTTTAAAGAATAATGCAGGATGCGTAGCGGAACTGATCAATTTTGCTGTGGATCATTGCGATGTTGGAAAATATGTAGTTGCATCCGGCGGAATTTTAAAACAGAAACCTGCTTTCCGGGTAATGTTAAAAGAGATGCTGCATCCGGATATCATATTAGATGTTCCGGACTATCCACCGATATATGGTGCGTGCATTATGTGCTGTATAATGTGTGGTATTGATACAAAACAGGTGGAAGAGCATTTTATGATGTCGTATGATTCATGCCAATAAGAAGGAGGAAGATTACATGAGAATTATCAAAGTAACAGATTATGATGAAGTTTCTGTAAGGACAGCCAATATGATTCTTGGACAGGTAAATTTAAAACCTGATGCAGTTTTAGGACTTGCTACAGGTGGCTCACCTGTAGGGGCATATAAAAAAATCGTGGAGGCATATAACAATAACGAAATTGATTTTTCCGAAGTTACGACAATTAACCTGGATGAATACAGGGGAATCAAAAGAAGCCATGAACAGAGCTACTGGAGCTTTATGCACGAAAATCTGTTTAAACATATAAATGTAAGAGAAGACCGTATTTTCATTCCAAATGGGGAAAATCTTAATGCGGAGGAAGTCTGTAGGGAATATGATAGGATCATCGAAGCCGTCGGTGGCATTGATATGCAGATTCTTGGGATTGGTTTGGATGGACATATAGGTTTTAACGAGCCGGCGGACCATTTTGAAAAAAATACACACTGTGTAGATCTGACGGAGAGCACAATTGAGGCAAACAAGAGATTTTTTAATAGTAAAGATGAAGTTCCTCATCAGGCATATACCATGGGTATTCTGCCAATCATGCAGGCAAAGAAAGTGATCATGATTGCAAATGGCAGGAATAAAGCGGATATTATCAAAAAAGCATTTACCGGACCAGTCACACCGGAAGTTCCGGCATCTATTCTGCAGATGCATCCAGATTTTACATTGATAGCAGATAAGGATGCACTTTCAGAAATTTAACAGTGGGCTATCATTAGAGAGACAGGAGATTAAGGAGGATAGATATGATTATAAAAAATGCATTGATCTATACAGAAAATCACCGGTTTGAGAAAAAAGATGTCAGAATCAGGAATGAACGGATTACAGAAATTGCAGAGAACGGACAGTTCACGGATCCGGATGAAAATGTGATTGATGGAGAAGGGTTATATGCAATACCGGGACTGGTGGATATTCATTTCCATGGTGCAGTAGGGCATGATTTTTGCCAGGCATCGAAAGAAGAATTATTAAAGATAGCAGAGTATGAAGCTGCAAATGGTGTCCTTGCCATATGTCCTGCCACAATGTCTTATAATGAAGAAATTTTGGGAAAAGTTATGGATAAGGCAGCGGACTATAATGAAGAAAGTGGAGCAGATCTGGTCGGCATTAATATGGAAGGCCCGTTTATTGATTTAAAAAAAGCCGGGGCACAGAATCCGGAATACATTATGCCGGCAGATAAGGAAATGTTTCTGCGTCTTCAGGAAAGAAGCGGTGGACTGATCAAACTGGTAGATATCGCACCGGAAGAAAAAGGTGCAATGGATTTTATTGAACAGTGTCATGAACAGGTTAAAATCTCTATTGCACATACCTGCTGTGATTACGAAACAGCATGCGAGGCATTAGAGAAAGGCGTAAGCCACATGACACACCTCTATAATGCAATGCCGGGAATCAATCACAGGAATCCGGGACCAATCATAGCAGCACTAGAGGCGGGAGCAGAGGTAGAACTGATTGCAGACGGCATCCATATCCACCCGGCAATAGTGAGAATGACATTCCGAATTTTCGGTGCAGATAAAGTTATTTTGATCTCAGACAGTATGGAAGCTACGGGGCTTTTGGACGGAGACTATCAGCTTGGTGGACAGGGCGTGACCGTAAAAGGCAGAAAAGCTATTCTGACGAAAAATCCGGATGTTATCGCAGGCAGTGTCACGAATCTGCTCGACTGTATGAGAAACTGTGTACAGAATATGGGAATCCCACTTGAGGATGCAGTTCTTGCGGCAACTGAAAATCCGGCAAAATCTATTGGAGTGGAGAAAGACTACGGTAAGATTGCAGTTGGAAATTATGGAAATCTGCTTTTATTGGATAAAGAACTGCGGGTAATAAATATTGTTCAAAAAGGTAAAATGATAAAGCCCATGCATCAAGATGCCGGCATATCATAATGACAAACAGGCGGCAGTGCTACATCATAGATGGATGGCATCTGCCGCCTGTTGATTTTTAGTCTGCGTTATCGGTGTCCATGACTGACTGGATCTGCTCCATAAGCTTGTTAAAGTTTTCTTCATTGTCAATACCGCCTAGTAGTGGCTGGCCTACGATATTCCCGTTTCTGTCAACCAGAATAGTTGTTGGAAATGCCATAATGCCTAATGCATATTTACCTGCATCAGAATCAGAGGCAAAGCAGATATTACGGTATTTGGCACCCTGGCTTTCAAGAATACCCTTAGCCTCTTCAATCGCAGAGTCGTTGCCATCAAATGTATTTACATTCACCCCGATTACCTGACCACCCTTTGAACTGATTGTTTCATTTAGTTCATTAAGCTTGGACAGTTCGGCAACACAGGGCTTGCATCCAGAAAACCAGAAATTCAGGACAGTCACAGTACTATCGGAGATAAGGCTCTGGTCTATTTCATTTCCATCCAGATCTGTGCCTGATATGTTCTTAAATGCATCGGAATCATCTGAGGAAGCTGCCGTATCAACTGAGGATACATAGCTGTCATTTGAAAGAAGCTTCTCTGCAATATCATTTATGTCTTTCTCAATGCCTCGTATTGCTTCAATATCTTTTGTAAGCATATCCAGTTCTTCGGAAGATAAATTGTTCTTGTTATATTCTACCGCCGAAAGCAGAAAATCTGCGTAGTCGGAATCTGATTCTACCTTATCCATCACTTCAAACACTTTATCCCAGGTATCTTTATGGCCATCAAATATTTTCTGTTCCTGTTCATACAGGGCTGTCAACTGTGCCTGAAGATCATCCGTGCTTTCGTCTGCTTCTGTTACAGAGGCTGAACTTTGTTGCGTATTATTGCTTTCACCTGTGCTGTTTCCGGCACACGCAGTAAGCGATAGTGCTGTGAAAAGTGTGAGGGCTGCGATAATGTTTCTTCTTTTTTTCATGATAAAATCTCCTTAATATTTTACTGTGTAGATTACCAAATGCCCTGCAAAGAGAGGTTATTGGAATCTATGGATTGTTTTTACAGGAATGGCATAATGGCTTTCCTGCAAACTGATAGTGTAGGGCATCCTTAGGACAAGCCTTTATGCAGGCTCCGCAGAGTATACATTCCGGATGGTTTTGTGTCCTGAGTATATTTACATCCATCCCGCATGCTTTTGTACACTGGCCGCATCCGATACATTTAGTCTTTTCAACCTCTATGCCGGTCAGAGATACCTTGTTGAAAAGTGAGTATATTGCTCCAAGTGGGCAGATCCACTTACAGAAAGGCCTGTAGAACAGGATGCTGAGTACTACGACCGTGATCAGGATAATGCTTTTAAATGTAAAAAGCCTGCCAAGTGCTGAGCGGATACCTGCATTGAAAAGTGAAAGGGGGATGGCACCTTCCAGCACTCCCTGGGGGCAGATATATTTGCAGAAGAAAGGATCTCCCATTCCGATAGGATTTGTGACAAATATAGGAAGCAGGATTACAAAAACGACTAGGATTACATATTTCAGGTAACGAAGAGGTTTCAGTCTTGCTGTAGAAAGCTTTTTGCCGGGGATTTTATGTAATAAATCCTGAAACCATCCGAATGGGCATAAGAAACCGCATATAAATCTACCCAATATCACACCGAGCAAGATGAAAAAACCTGTAATATAGTAGGAAAAATTAAATTTTGAGGAACCGACTACTGACTGAAAAGCGCCTATAGGACATGCACCCGCTGCAGCAGGACAGGAGTAGCAGTTTAATCCCGGAACACATACAGTTTTGCCGTTGCCTTGATATATTTTGCCCTTAAAGAAATTTGGCAGATGGATATTGCTGAGCAGAGCGACGGCAGCCTGTATGAGACATCTTAATTTTGCTATTTTTTTATCCAATTCCAACACACTCCAGACATAATTTTATTGCTTTGCCGAGTACCACGGCAGCTTCGCCCCTGGCTGCACCATAGGAAATAAAGCTTATTCCGGTGACAAGCAGCACAAATCGGGCTATTTTTAGTATATTTTTCTCTGGTTTCAAAGTTACAGCTCCTTCTTTATGGTATTGTATTTGACCTATCGACATTTGGATTATACAATAGGAGATGTAAAATCCTTGTTAAGAAAAGGAGAAATTATCATGAGATTGTTAATTGTTGAAGATGAGAAGAAGCTGTGTGATACAGTAGCAAAAAGCTTATATGGAGCAGGCTATGAGGTTGATACCTGTTATGATGGGGACGAGGCTTTGGATTATATTTTTGCAGAAAAATACGATCTTATTGTATTAGACCTCAATCTGCCGGGTACGGATGGCATGGATGTATTGCGGGAACTCAGGCAGAGAGATGAGGAGACAAAGGTGCTTGTCCTGTCTGCCAGGAGCCAGATCGCAGACAAGGTAGAAGGACTTGATGCAGGAGCTAATGATTATATGGAGAAGCCTTTTCACCTGCAGGAGCTGGAGGCAAGGATAAGAAGCTTGACAAGACGGAAGTTTGTGCAAAAGAATGTATGCCTTCATTGCGGGGATATAGCCTTTGATACTGTAAAGCGCCAGGCAAGTGCCAGAGGGGAAGCAGTCACACTTACCAGAAAAGAAAATGGCATTCTGGAATATTTATTGCTAAACCAGGGCAGACCGGTAAGCCAGGAAGAATTGATCGAGCATGTGTGGGATGCCTCTGTAGACAGTTTTAGCGGTTCTATCCGTGTACATATGTCATCACTTAGGAGAAAGCTTAAGGCGGTGCTTGGATATGACCCGATCGTGAATAAGATCGGGGATGGCTACAATATACTCACGGAGTATTCTGAGTAAAGCGTTTGAAAATATAACCCAAAGATCTGTTTGAAGAAGAAAACGGCAGATCATGACAGAGCAGGAGGAGGATAGAGAGTGAAGAAGTTGTCACTGCAGTGGAGACTTACAATCATTACAACATTATTTATAGCCCTTATATGTGGATGCCTGACAATGTTTGTATATAGTAATGGTGTTTATTATATAAATTCATTACAGGATGCTGTGACACTACAGGATGAAAATGAAATATATATAGGAATCCCGGATGGTGCATGGGATGGTTTCGTGGAGGATTTTTCTGTGCAGGTGTATAACAATAAACTTGATTACAGACAGAAGAGTCTTGTTATATCGGCTCTTATGGCATTGCTGGGAGGAGTTATTACTTATTTCATCAGTGGACATGCATTAAAACCTCTCCGTGTTTTTTCAGATAAAATAGAGAAGGTGCAGGCACAAAATCTTGCTGACTCAAGGATTGAGGAGAACGAAGTCAAGGAATTAAACCAACTGAGCATGTCGTACAACAAAATGCTGGGGCGTTTGTCGGATGCCTTTGAGGCACAGAGACAATTTACTGCAAATGCAGCCCATGAGCTGCGCACACCTCTTGCCCTGATGCAGGTGCAGCTAGATACCTACAATGCATGTGCGCATCCTGGTAATGATGAGGCAGCTGTGGAAACAATTAAAATGATGACGGAGCAGAATGAGCGTCTTGGCAAAATGGTCAAGACACTTCTGGATATGAGTGAGCTTCAGACAGTAGCCAGGGATGAGGTGATTGTCCTGGATGCACTGATAGAGGAAGTGCTTACTGATCTGGAATCACTTGCCGCACGCAAAAATATCAGGCTGGTCCGGGAATGTGAGCCCGTCACCATGACGGGAAGCGATATCCTTATCTACAGGCTTGTATATAATCTTGTGGAAAATGCGGTCAAATATAACATGGATGGTGGACAGGTTACAGTGACCTGCAAAGAATGGGATAAACATATCCATATTAGGGTGTCTGATACAGGAAAAGGAATACCGGAAGAATTAAGAAGCAGAATATTTGAACCATTTTTCCGTGTGGATAAGTCAAGAAGCAGGGAACTTGGTGGCATAGGTCTGGGACTTGCGCTTGTAAATGAGATTGTCAGGGTGCATGAAGGAAGTATAGAGATAAAAGGCAACAGAGCGGGTGGTACTGACTTTGAGATAGAATTTTAGAGTATGCACACCATAGAGAGGATGAGATAGCTGCACGGTTGTTTTTGGCAGCAAATTATCTGTACCGGACATATGGAAAAAGTATTACATATATGCATAATAAAGGCGGAAATGTATGAAAAAATGGAACAATTAGATGGAATTGCCAGGTGTGAAAGCAAAAAATGGAATTTTTAGGAGAATGGAATGTACAAAAGTACGTTCATTGTTCAAAACTGTTGACACTTGACCGTGATAAGTAGTACACTTTGAGTGTAAACAACAGTAGGTGAAATCTTCAGCAGGATTCCCTATTGATAATATTATTTTTTACCAAAAGGAGGTAAATTTTCATGGCAGACGCATGGAGAGGTTTTGTGAAAGACGGCCATTGGGATGTAGATGTCAATGTACGTAATTTCATTCAGAGAAACTATACTCAGTATGATGGTGATGAGAGCTTTTTGGAAGGACCTACAGAAGCTACAGATAAGCTTTGGGGCAGACTTCAGGAATTACAGAAGGCAGAACGTGAACACAACGGTGTTTTAGAGTGTGAAACAGAGGTTGTATCCAGTCTTACAGCTTATGGACCTGGATATATCGATGAGTCTATGAAGGATCTTGAGCAGATTGTTGGTCTGCAGACAGACAAGCCATTAAAGAGAGCATTTATGCCTTATGGTGGTATTAAGATGGCTCAGCAGGCAGCCAGCACATATGGCTACGAAGTAAATGCTAAATACGACAAGATTTTCAATGAGTACCATAAGACTCATAACCAGGCTGTATTTGATGCATACACAGATGAGATGAAGGTTGCACGTCATACACATATCGTAACAGGTCTTCCTGATACTTATGGACGTGGACGTATCGTAGGTGACTACAGAAGAGTTGCCCTGTACGGTATCGACTTCCTGATCCAGAAGAAGATGGAAGATAAGAAGAACTGCGGTAACGGAACAATGACAGAAGACATCATCCGTTTAAGAGAAGAGCTTGCTGACCAGATCAAGGCTCTCAAGGGCATGAAGGAAATGGCTAAGATTTATGGCTATGATATTTCCGGTCCTGCTACAAACGCTAAGGAAGCAGTTCAGTGGTTATACTTTGGATATTTAGCAGCTATCAAGACACAGAATGGTGCAGCTATGTCCGTAGGACGTATCTCTACATTCCTTGATATCTATATTGAAAGAGACTTAAAGGAAGGCACATTGACTGAGAAGGAAGCTCAGGAATTAATCGACCATATCACAATGAAGTTCCGTATGGTTAAATTCGCTCGTATTCCTTCATACAACCAGTTATTCTCCGGTGACCCTGTATGGGCTACACTTGAAGTTGGTGGTATCGGTATGGATGGCCGTCATATGGTTACTAAGAACGATTATCGTTTCTTACATACTCTTGAGAACATGGGACCTAGCCCAGAGCCAAACTTAACAGTTCTGTACTCTAGCGCTCTTCCTGCAAACTTCAAGAAGTATGCAGCTAAGATTTCTGTAACAACATCTTCTATCCAGTATGAGAATGATGATGTTATGAAGCCTATCTGGGGCGATGACTACAGCATCTGCTGCTGTGTATCTGCTACTCAGACTGGTAAGGAAATCCAGTTCTTCGGTGCTCGTGCTAACTTGGCTAAGTGCTTACTGTACGCTATTAACGGTGGTAAGGATGAGAAGCACCTTGACAAAGATGGCAAGCATATGCAGTGTGGTCCTGAAATCGCACCTATTACTTCTGAATACCTTGATTTCGATGAAGTTATGCATAAATATGACATCATGCTTGACTGGTGTGCAGCTCTGTATGTAAACATCCTGAACCTGATTCATTATATGCATGATAAATATTACTATGAAGCAGCTGAGATGGCTCTGATCGATACAGATGTAAGAAGAACATTCGCAACTGGTATTGCAGGTCTTTCTCACGTAGCTGACTCTCTGTCCGCTATTAAATATGCTAAGGTTAAGGTTATCCGTGACGAGCAGGGATGCGCTGTTGACTTCAAGACAGAAGGCGAGTTCCCTAAGTATGGTAACGATGATCCTAGAGCAGATGAATTCGCTGTATGGCTTCTGAAGACTTTCATGGAGAAGATCAAGAAGAATCATACTTACAGAAATTCTGAGCCTACAACATCTATCTTAACTATTACATCTAACGTTGTATATGGTAAGGCTACAGGTGCTCTTCCTGATGGCAGAGCAGCATACACACCATTTGCTCCTGGTGCATCACCATCTTACGGTGCAGAGCAGAGCGGCTTACTTGCTTCCCTGAACTCTGTAGCTAAGCTGCCTTATGAGTATGCTCTGGATGGTATTTCCAATACTCAGACAATGGCTCCTTCAGCTCTTGGTCATGACCTTGACGAGCAGAAGAATACTCTTGCAGGTGTTCTTGACGGATACTTTGATCGTGGTGCTCATCACCTTAACGTTAACGTATTCGGTACAGAGAAGTTGTTAGATGCACAGGCACATCCTGAGAAGCCTGAGTACGCAAACTTCACCATCCGTGTATCTGGTTATGCTGTTAAGTTCATCAGCCTGACTAAGGAACAGCAGGATGACGTTATCGCAAGAACTTGCCATAAGAAACTGTAATCTTAACAGGTTTTTAAGATAATTGATGTATTTGGGGTCGGGCAGGAATGTCCGACCCCTTTTTTGGTAATACTAAGTAGAAATCTAAGTCACTTACCTTCACCCCTCAGCTGCCAGAATGGCAGAGAATGGAGATTATTATAATGATTAAAGGCAGAATTCACTCATTAGAATCTTTTGGCGCAGTAGATGGCCCTGGAATCCGCTATCTTATTTTCCTGAAAGGATGTAATATGCGTTGTCAGTATTGTCACAACGTAGATACCTGGAATCCGGATACTGACAATCTGCAGACTGCAGATGAACTTTTGGACAGAGCAGAACGTTTCCGCAGTTACTGGGGCAAGGAAGGCGGAATTACCGTCAGCGGCGGAGAAGCTTTACTGCAAATTGACTTTCTGATAGACCTTTTTAAGAAGGCTCATGAGAGAGGCATTAATACCAATCTGGATACTTCGGCACAGCCTTTTACCAGAGAAGAGCCTTTCTTTTCCAAATTTAATGAATTATTGAAATATACTGATCTTGTAATGCTGGATATTAAGCATATTGATGATGAAGAACACAAGAAGCTTACAGGTCATACAAACAAGAATATTCTGGATTGTGCTAGATATCTTTCTGAGCAGGGTATTCCCATGTGGATTAGACACGTTCTGGTTCCGGGTATTACAGACAATGATGAATACCTGAAGAGAACAAGAGAGTTTATTGATTCTCTGGATACTGTGAAGAAAGTAGAAGTACTTCCTTATCATACTTTAGGAGAATACAAGTGGAAGGAACTCGGCATTCCTTATAAGCTTGAAGGAGTAGATCCTCCCTCAGAAGAAAGAGTACAGAATGCCAAGAAGATATTGGAATTCTCAAAGTATTGATAATTATGAACTATATTGTAATGGACTTGGAATGGAATCAGGCTTCTGATGAGAAGACAAAGCTTGCAAATGAGTTATTGTTTGAGATTATAGAAATTGGTGCTGTCAAACTCAATGATAAGAAACATCAGATTGACAGCTTTCATGAATTGATCAAGCCACAGGTATTTCATCGTATGAACCAGGTAACAGGTGAATTAATCCATATACAGATGGAGCAATTGAGTAATTGCCGGTCATTTGAAGAAGTGGCCGGGGATTTTCTGAAATGGTGTGGAGAGGATTATGTCTTCTGTACATGGGGCGGGGCTGATCTGACAGAGCTGCAAAGAAATATGGAATATTATCATATGTCTTCTCTTAGTAGTGGCCCGTTAAAATACTATGATATCCAGAAACTGTTCAGTATTGCTTATGAAGACAGGAAGACCAGAAGATCTTTGAAATATGCAGTAGATTATCTGGAGATAGAGCAGGATATAGCATTTCACAGAGCAGACAGTGATGCCTATTATACAGCCAAGGTAATGTCTCACTTCTATAATCCTGCATTATTTGATAATTATTCATTTGACACATACCAGCTCCCAAAGAGCCGGGCAGATGAGGTTCATGCAATTTTTGAAAATTATGAGAAATATATATCAAGACCATTTCCGGATAAATTAACTGCCATGCAGGATAAGGAAGTAATATCTACAAGATGCTTTCTGTGTGGTGCCAATACCAAACGCAGAATTCCATGGTTCTCTGTGAACAATGGAAAACACTATTACGCTGTCGTCTGCTGCAAAACCCATGGATATCTGAAAGGAAAGATACGTATGCGTAAATCTGTACAGGATGATTGCATCTATGTGGTGAAAACATTAAAATCCATTGATGAGAATGGTGTAACAGATATATTGAAAAGAAAACAGCAGACGAGAGAAGTACGTAAAGAAAGAAGACACCGCTTGTAGTGTGAGAAACTACAAGCGGTGTTTTTAGTGGCGCTTTTTATAAGCTTTACGGCGCTTCTTTTGTTGTTTTTTGAACAGGCGTGCATTACGTCTGGCGTTACGTTTGGCGGCTCTGGCTTCCTTGGAGCGCTGACGTCGTCTTTTGCTGCTTTGTCCTCTTGGTGAGAAGCTGTAGCTGTTGATAAAGGAAATCAGGATCAGGATAAAGATGATGATTCCTGCAACAGCCAGGACACCCAGAAGAACTTTTTTGATATTAATAAATATCACTTTAGATGTAGCATTTGTGTCTGTGTTCATTGCAGTGTCTGTTGTATTTTGATTAGAGTCTGCAGCAAAATGAAAGGATTCCTTTTGTTCTTTGGAAAAGTATATATTACAGCTTCCTACAGGAACGTTAGAATAGGTGTATGCAATTGTTGCAATCAAATCAGAGGATTCATTGGTGTCCGCATATTCCAGAGTAGATACCGCATCCTGGAAAGAAGCGGTATTAGGAAGAATGATATAAGCATCAGACTCCATGTTCATAAGTGGGGTGGAATCACCGAATAAATCATTGCTGGTATCAAAAGAATCCAGATTATCAATCTTGTATTTTGTTTCATTGTCGCTTACCATGAGCTTCTGAAAATTTTCAAAACCATAATTAAATAACTGAATCGTGTCAGTGAACTGATTAGGTGATTCTTCCATAAATACAACACAGACAAGCTTCATACCATCTTTTTCAGCACCGGATACAAGAGTCTGTCTTGCCTGGGATACGAAACCGGTTTTAGAACCCAGTAGATATGGATAGGCATGCTCTTTTCCCTTGTATAACTGGTTCTTGGAATTGATCCAGATATCATCGGGCTGGGTATCTGTAGGTGGAATATTATAATGTGATGTGGAGGACATTTTACATAGCAGCTCATTGTTAAAAAATTCGCAACCAATCAATGCCAGGTCATAGGCACTGGTGTAGTGATTTTCATCAAAAAGACCGTTGGCATTTACAAAGTGGGTGTTCTCACATCCAAGCTCCTTTGCTTTATCATTCATGATCTGGGCGAAAGCCTCCTGTGTTGGTTCTTTTCCCAGAGCTTCGGCAACATGCTCACCGACAGCAGAGGCTGCTTCATTGGCAGAGCCGACCAGAATGCCATACATTGCCTGTTCCATGGTAATCACTTCGCCTTCATCTATTCCCATGTTAGAACCATCACTAGGCACGCCGTACACGGCATTATGGGAGAAAGTGACTTTTTCATCCAGGTTGCAATTCTGGGCAGACAGAAGACAGGTCATGATTTTGGTCGTGCTGGCGGGGTACATCTCTTCATGAATATTCTTGGCATAAAGAATGGTATGCGTATTCATTTCCATTAAAATGGCAGATTCTGCACCAATGGCAGGTC
>ULVM01043096.1_pt1 | contig 12806 bp, 10 predicted proteins | sample 1959451 | NCBI WGS metagenome assembly ULVM01 (sample SAMEA4835786, study PRJEB28245) | human gut metagenome | biome: gut microbiome; material: fecal sample | place: Denmark | collected 2008
ACATATTTGGACTTCTGGCAGGTGCTTCCCACGATCCAGGTACCGTTGTCTTCCGGCGCATTGGTATTGCGGATATTGATAGGGATACCTTCCTGACGTACCGGGAAAATGGCATCCTCATGAAGAACGGTAGCACCCATATAGGCCAGCTCGCGAAGTTCACGATAGGTGATAGTCTCAATAGCCTCGGGATGATCAATGATGCGGGGATCCGCAATCAGGAAACCGGATACATCGGTCCAGTTCTCATAGACATCCGCTTTGGCAGCCTTGGCCACGATGGAACCGGTGATGTCGGAACCGCCTCTGGAGAAAGTCTTCACCGTTCCGTCGGGCATGGCACCGTAGAAGCCGGGTACAACTGCTTCCTTGCTCTCTGCCAGTCTGGCACGCAGTACTTCATTGGTCTTTGCTGCGTCAAATTCGCCGTTCTCATCGAAGAAGATGACGGTTGCCGCATCAATGAAATCATAGCCCAGATAATTTGCCATGATAATACCGTTCAGATATTCACCACGGGAAGCCGCGTAATTGCTGCCGGCCTTTGCCTTAAAATTCTTCTCAATAGTCTTGAACTCATCGACAAGATCCAGATCCAGCTGCAGTCCGTCGATGATCTCCTGATAACGGGCTTTGATAGCATCCAGCTCTGCCTTGAAGCTCTTGCCCTGATCTGCCAGATCATAGCAGGCATACAACATATCCGTTACCTTGGTGTCATCGGAAAATCTTTTCCCCGGTGCGGAAGGTACCACATATTTTCTCTCCTTATCTGCCCGGATGATGTTTCCTACTTTTTTGAACTGCTCTGCGCTTGCCAGAGAACTTCCACCGAATTTCACTACTTTTGACATAACATTTTCTCCTCAACTCTATTTAATGATGTCGGGATCAAAAGCCCCGACTTTTATACCAGACGGATCCTGCCGAGCATCTGCTCGCCCAGTGCCTCATATTTTGCCTGAAAATCTTTTTCCTTCATACTCTGTGTGAAGTATCCGAAGTCTTCCTTCCGGTCCTTAAGATGTACCATCCGGCCTCCGGGGAACGCTGCTGTAACCGCATCTTCCGCTCCGGCCTTTGCCCGGATGAAGAAACTTCTCTCGGCCTCGCCGATGTCTGCCAGCTTTACTTCCTCTTTGTCCCAGAAGCACATGATCACCTTGCCCTGATGTCTTGCACAGTCGACGACATCCGATACTACCGCGCTGGCGGTGGGAAGCTTACCTGCGCCCCGTCCGTAATACATGGAATCTCCCAGCATGTTGCCGGTGACAAATACAGCATTGAATACACCATGTACCATGGCAAGCGGATGTTCTTTGGAAAGTAAAAACGGTGCTACCATAACCTCTGCGGTATTATCATCAATGGCCCTGCTTCTGCCCAATAGCTTGATGGTATGATCTGTGGCATTGGCATATTCGAAATCCGCTGCTGTGATCTTAGTGATACCTTCGGTGGGAACCTTCTCGGAATCCACATTTTTACTGAACATCAGGGAAGACAAAATTGCAATCTTACGGCAGGCATCATAACCTTCCACATCCGCTTCCGGATTGCGCTCCGCATAGCCTTTGTCCTGCGCTTCCTTCAGAACCGCAGCAAAGTCCGCACCCTCTTTTTCCATTTTACTTAAGATATAATTCGTAGTACCGTTTAAGATACCGTTGATAGCCTCGATCTTTTCTGCTGTCAGGGAATAATTCAACGGACGGATAATGGGAATACCGCCGCCCACACTGGCTTCGAACAGATAGTTACAATTATGTTCTCTGGCGATCTGCAGCAGTTCGGGACCGTGCTTGGCTACCAGCTCCTTGTTGGAGGTGCAGACGCTCTTACCCCGTTCCAGAGCCTGCTTCGTGAACTGATAAGCGGCTCCGACACCGCCCATGGTCTCACAGACAATGGTCACACTGTCGTCATGTAAGATCGTATTGAAATCATGAATGACTTTGTCCTCGTAAGGATCTCCGGGGAAATCTCTCAGATCCAGGATGTATTTTACCTCCAGTTCCTGTGCGGACTTCTTGTTCACCATGTCCTTGTTTTTCTCGATAACTTCCACCACACCGCTGCCCACGGTGCCGTAGCCTAATACTGCAACGTTGATCATATCATAACCCTTGCCTTTCTCATAGCCTGCAAACTTTCAGGTACTTTCGTACCTTGCGCAGGCACAAATTGCATGTGAAAAATTTTATTCTTTTGCCAGTATTTTTACATGATGTACACTGGGCTGTCCCTCCAGCTGCTCAATCATCCGGGAAATGTCCCCCGTGGTCTGCAATACCTGAATACTCAATGTCAGAGAAGCGATTCCGTTGATGGGAATACTCTGATGGATCGTCAGGATATTGGCCCGGTACTCTGCGATGATCTTCAGCACATCCGACAATATACCCGGTTCATCATCCATCTGAAAGGTAAGAGTGATGGTCGTTCCCTGGGAATTGTCATGAAAGGGAAAAATATCATCTTTGTACTTATAAAAAGAACTGCGGCTGATACCTACCGCATCAACCGCTTCCTGTATGGTCAGAACCTTCTCTGACTCCAGAAGCCGCTTTGCTTCCACTACCTTTAACAGTACTTCGGGGATCGCCTTCTGCTTCACCACAAAATACTTGGTCGTTTCTCCCATATGTTATCCTTTCTTCCGGTTCGTATCTGTAGTGCGGACACTTGTTTTTCACCGAGGGATATTCTAGCACAGTAAAGCATGAAAGACAACCCCCATTTTTATCTTTTTTGAGCGTCACCGACACACATATCCGGCATTTTCAGGAGGTTTTGAGTGATTTTAAGCATAAGAAAAGAGCCGAAAGGCTCTTTTCCCATCCGCTGTCTTTAGATCAGAGGATATTTGTCTGTCAATTTCTGAACGATGGCTCTGGCTGCGGGAACCTGTTCCTCGCCGCCCTTGATGACCATGGCAATGGCCTCTGCCACCTGATCCATATCCTCGGTGTTCAGACCTCTGGAAGTTACCGCAGGGGTTCCCAGACGGATACCACTGGTCACGAACGGAGACTGGGGATCGTTGGGGATGGTGTTCTTGTTGGCGGTGATGTGAGCTGCATCCAACAGCTTCTCCACTGCCTTACCGGTCAGACCGTAAGGGGTCAGGTCTACCAGCATCAGATGATTGTCGGTACCGCCGGAGACAATCTTAATGTCACGGCTCATCAGGCCCTTGCACAATGCCTGTGCGTTGTCCACAATGTTCTTCTGATATACCTTAAAGTCGTCGCTTAATGCTTCCTCGAAGCAGACAGCCTTGGCTGCGATGACATGCATCAGCGGGCCGCCCTGAATGCCGGGGAAAATAGCTTTATTAAAATTGAATTTCTCGTTGGCTTCCTTGTTGCAGAGGATCATACCGCCTCTGGGTCCGCGCAGTGTCTTGTGGGTGGTGGTGGTCACTACATCCGCATAGGGAATGGGACTGGGATGAAGGCCTGCTGCCACAAGGCCTGCGATATGTGCCATATCTACCATCAGTACCGCACCGACTTCATCCGCTACTTCACGGAACTTTTTGAAATCAATGGTACGTGCATATGCAGAAGCACCTGCAATGATCATCTTGGGTCTGCATTCCAGGGCCAGCTCTCTCATTCTGTCATAATCCAGGAAACCGTTGTCATCCACGCCGTAAGGTACTACATGGAAATATTTACCGGACATATTGACGGGTGAACCATGGGTCAGATGTCCGCCGTGATCCAGATTCATACCCATAATGGTATCGCCGGGCTTCAGCACAGCGAACTGCACTGCCATATTTGCCTGTGCTCCGGAATGGGGCTGTACATTGGCATAATCACATCCAAACAGCTTCTTGGCACGTTCGATCGCCAGATTCTCGATGACATCCACGCACTCACAACCACCGTAATATCTCTTGCCGGGATATCCTTCCGCATATTTATTGGTCAGTGGACTTCCCATAGCTGCCATAACAGCCTTACTTACCCAGTTTTCAGATGCAATCAGCTCGATGTGACTGTTCTGACGATTCTCCTCGTCAATAATGGCCTGTGCCACTTCGGGATCTACTTTTTTTACTTCATCCAATGAATACATGCCTCATTCCTCCTTATGTTACGTTAATTCGCTAAACTTATGGTTTAGTATAGCATAGAACCTTTTATTTGCAAAGATAGAAAATGAACAATGTTGGCAGAAACCCCCTGGTGTGTTAGAATAAACTTTAACATAACTATTCAGAGCCTCATTCGCCATAAAAATTTTCAAAATCATGCTCATTCATGCAAGCATGATTCGCAAATTTATGCAAATTTTCCCGGCTCTGAATAGTTACAACTTTACGAAAGATGGGGAATCCTCATGTATCATATTATTATCAATCCCGCCTCCCGCTCCGGAAGAGGGGCAAAGATCTGGGCCGAACAGGTGGAGCCGGCTCTGAAAGCAGGCAATACCGAATATCAGACCTATTTTTCCGGGAAAGCCGGAGAAGTCCGACAGCTGGCCGCACAGATCACCGCAGAGCATGCTGCAGAGCCTGACTTAACGCTCATCGTTCTGGGGGGTGACGGCACGATAAACGAAGCCCTTCAGGGCATTGCAGATCCTTCCAAAGTCATCCTCGGCTACATTCCCACCGGCTCCAGCAATGATCTGGCCCGAGATCTGGGAATTTCCAAGGATCCAAAGGCTGCTCTCAATCTGATCCTTCATAATAATACTCCCAGAGCCATGGATCTGGGGAGACTGACCTATCTGGACGAAGACCAGCCGGAAGAATCCAGGCTTTTTGCCGTCAGCTGCGGGATCGGCTTTGATGCCGCCGTCTGTGCGGAAGCCATGAGTTCCCGGATCAAGGATACCATGAACCGGATCGGCTTAGGAAAACTGACCTATCTTGGTATCGCCTTAAAACAGCTGATCACTGCCCGCAAGGTCTCCTGCACGCTGACACTGGAGGACAAGGTACATGACAAAAAGGAATCCGTAGAACTCCCCCGTTTTCTGTTCGTGACCTGTATGAGTCACCGTTACGAGGGCGGCGGTTTCATGTTCTGCCCTCCCGCTGTCGATCATGACGGGGTATTGGATCTCTGTTCCGTAGGCAATATTTCCAAGGGATTGGTTCTGCTGGCCCTGCCCACTGCCTTTTTCGGCAAACATTATTTTGTCAAAGGCATCAATGCCCATACCGCCACACAGATGTCCATAACAGCTTCCGCTCCTCTGTGGGTGCATACAGACGGAGAAGTGACAAGAAAGAGCCGCGGTTTCCGGGTGGAATGTCTCCCCGGTGCCATCCGGATGATCACACCTTAAACAGATTTAACACACTCTAAAGATTTTCTTAAGAATGCTTAAGTATTCCAAAAAAGCCTTGATTTTTTTGTTCCGATAGCTATACTAAAATTGATTTTAGAACATAGGTTTTTAGAGAAATGAGGTTTTTATGGAAAAATTACGGATCTTCTATTTGAAATATAAACATGCCATTCCTCTTATTATATATGGCATTATTTACATGGCCTGGTTCGCCTGGCTGGAGAAAAATACTACCGGACATTACCGGATCATACATATGGCGGCGGATGATTATATTCCTTTTTGTGAAGTGTTCGTCATCCCTTACTTTTTGTGGTTTGCCTATGTATCGGCTGTGGTCATTTATTTCTTTTTCAAGAACAAAGAGGATTATTACCGCACCTGTATCTTCCTCTTCACGGGCATGACGATTTTCCTGATCGTATCCACCCTGTGGCCCAACGGACAGCACCTTCGTCCCGCTGTTATGCCGAGAGACAATATCTTCACCCGTATGGTAGCCGCTCTGTATCGGACAGACACTCCTACCAACCTGTGGCCCAGCATTCATGTATATAATTCTCTGGGTGCACACTTTGCCATTATCCGCAGCAAATGCTTTGAGAAGAAAAAGGGCATCCGCATCGGTTCCCTGATCCTGGCTGTCTCCATTATTATGGCAACCATGTTCATCAAACAGCATTCCGTATTTGATGTGCTTACCGCATTCGTCATGGCGGCTGTGATGTACACACTGGTATATCGTTATGATCTGCTGATCGCTGTCAGAGAGTTCCGAAATAAGAGAAAAGCAAAACCGCAGATCGGCTAAAGGTTGTTTCAAAACGTGCGCCGACGGCGCAGCTATAAAAAATGCAGTGACGTTACCTACGCCACTGCATTTCTTTTGCCCTCATTTATGATCTGTTACATTACAATACTTCTTCGCTCTTCTTCAATGCCGAGGCAATGACCGCATCCATATCATAGTAGCGGTATTCCGCCAGTCTTCCGCCGAAGATCACGTTCTTTTCCGTATCTGCCAGCCTTTTATACTCTGCATACAAAGCGCCGTTCTTTTCATCATTGACCGGATAATAAGGCTCATCTCCCGGCTTCCATTCGGAACTGTACTCTCTGCTGATGACCGTCTTCGGGAGATCCTGTCCCTGTTTGTCCTTGCCAAACTCGAACCATTTGTGCTCGATGATCCGGGTCCAGGGAGTCTCACGATCCGTGTAATTCACCGCAGCATTTCCCTGGAAGTTGGGAATATCCAGCACCTCTGTCTCGAACCTGACGGAACGATATTCCAGTGCTCCCAGAGAGTAGCCGAAATAGGCATCGATGGGGCCGGTATAGACAACAGTCTCTGCCAGTTTATCCAGTTCCTCTTTCTGCTCCAGATAATCTGTGTTCAGGCGTACCTCAATGCCCTCTAACAGATGTTCCACCAGCTTCGTGTAACCGCCAATGGGAATGCCCTGATACAACGCATTGAAATAGTTGTTGTCAAAAGTCAGACGCACCGGCAGACGTTTGATAATGAAGGCCGGAAGATCTTTACAGTCACGTCCCCACTGCTTCTCGGTGTAGCCCTTTACCAGTTTTTCAAAAATATCCTTACCCACCAGAGAGATGGCCTGTTCCTCCAGATTTTTCGGTTCCGTGATCCCGGCAGTTTGCCGCTGCTCTTCAATCTTGGCCGCAGCTTCTTCGGGAGTCACCACGCCCCACATTTTATTAAAAGTGTACATGTTAAAAGGCAGTGAGTACAACTCTCCGTGATAATTGGCCACCGGAGAATTGGTGAAACGGTTGAACTCCGCAAATCGCGTAATGTATTTCCACACCTTTGTATCATTGGTGTGAAAAATATGGGCACCGTATTTATGGACATGAATTCCTTCCACGGTTTCCGTATAAATGTTTCCCGCCACATTAGGGCGTTTATCGATGACCAGAACCTTTTTCCCTCTGTCAGTCGCTTCTTTTGCGAACACCGCTCCGTACAATCCGGAGCCGACCACCAGATAGTCGTATTTCATTTCTATATATTTCCTTTCTCACAGTCGCGTTCCTGCGCCTACGTTATTTCCGTACGACAGCCTTCTCTCCGAAGACACGTTTCAGAACCACCAGCGTAGCCAGTGTCAGCAGAATACCGATCACCAGACAGATCACCACATTCTGTACAAAACCGGCAATGATATAAGTCACAAAAGAGATTGCCGCCACAGTCAGCACATAAGGCACCTGGGTGGATACATGGTTGATATGATTACACTGCGCTCCCGCAGAAGCCATAATGGTCGTATCGGAGATGGGGGAGCAATGGTCACCCATAACGGCACCTGCCAGACATGCAGCCACGCCGATGATGATCAGATGCTCGGCTCCGGGTACAATAGCTCCGGTCGTGGGATCGGTAAATACGCCGGTAACGATAGGGATCAGAATACCGAAGGTTCCCCAGCTGGTACCGGAAGCAAAGGCTAAGAAACATGCTACAAGGAAAATGATGGCCGGAAGCATATTGGTAAGCCCTGCTGATGCTCCCTGCATCAGACCAGCCACATAGACATCCGCACCCAGCAGACCGGTCATGGTCTTCAGGGTAACAGCAAAGGTCAGGATCAGCATTGCAGGTACCATGGCAATGAAGCCCTGCGTCAGACAGTTCATGGCCTCCTTGAAGGATACCAGTCTTCTGCACATATAGTATACAATGGCAAATAATAATGCAATCAAAGATCCCCAGGGAAGTCCCACGGAAGCATCCGTTGCGCTGAATGCATCGATAAAGCCCACGCCTTCAAAGAAGCCGCCGACATAGATCATGCCGATGACACAGCAGACAATCAGTACGATTACCGGGATCAACAGATCGTAGACCTTGCCTCTGGTGGAACCTTTGGGTGCATTGTCTGCATTGACCACGCGCTCTCCCTCGGTGAACAGGTCACCCTTTTCTCTGGCATTGCGCTCATGCTTTACCATGGGGCCGTAGTCGAAGCCCATCAGCGCCATACCGATGACGAATACGATGGTCAACAGAGAATAATAGTTATAAGGAATAGCTCTTACGAACAGTTCAATACCGGAATAAACACCTTCATCCACCATACCGGATACTGCGGCCGCCCAGGAAGAGATCGGTGCGATCATACAGATGGGTGCTGCGGTGGCATCAATAATGTATGCCAGCTTTGCTCGGGAAATCTTATGTCCGTCTGTTACCGGCATCATAACAGAGCCTACAGTCAGACAGTTAAAATAGTCATCCACGAAAATCAGAACACCTAATAAAAAGGTGGAAAGCAGCGCTCCCGCTCTGGTCTTTACATGCTTTTTCGCCCATTCGCCGAAAGCTGCAGAGCCTCCTGCCTTGTTCATCAGTGCCACCATGGTGCCCAACAGGATCAGGAACATGAAAATACCGATATTCCATGCATCCGCCACGGAATTGATAAATCCTTCATTGATCACCGTATCCAGCGTTGCAATAGGAGAAAATCCGGTATAAATCAAAGCTCCCGTAACAATGCCGATAAACAGTGACGAATATACTTCTTTTGTGATCAGTGCCAATACGATTGCCACCACAGGCGGCAGCAATGCCCAAATTGTTCCGTACATAATTTTGCCCTCTCTCGTACTTTTTTTGTAACATTTCAGATACATTTTTACTTTATGGCAAACCCGTATACCTGTCAATATAATTTTCCAAATTAACGCTTTAGCACAGCAATTTATCCGTTCCATTTCTCTTTTTCGCTTTAAATCGCTAAATTCTCTTGCATCCTCGCACGATCTGGGCTATAATGAGCAATGACATTTAGCAGAAAGGACGTGCCCTGCGCACGATGGAATACCATGAGTTTCGAATTTATCAAAAAACTGCCCACTCCTGCGGAGATCCGCAAGGAGCTGCCCCTTCCGGCAGAATTAGTCAGGATCAAGGAAGCAAGAGACGCAGAGATCCGTGACGTTCTCACCGGCAAAAGCAATAAGTTTCTGGTGATTATCGGGCCCTGCTCCGCCGATAACGAAGATTCCGTATGTGATTACGTCAATCGTCTTGCCAAAGTGAATGAGAAAGTTAAGGACAAGCTGATCCTGGTGCCCAGAATCTACACCAACAAGCCCCGCACCACCGGCGAAGGCTACAAGGGTATCACCAGCCAGCCCGATCCCGAGAAGAAACCGGATTTCCTGGCAGGTCTGATGGCCATGCGTAAAATGCACATCCGCGCTATCAAAGAGACCGGTCTCACTGCCGCAGATGAAATGTTATACCCGGAGAACTGGGGTTATGTATCCGATATCCTCTCCTATGTGGCCATCGGTGCCCGTTCCGTAGAGGATCAGCAGCATCGTCTGACCGTCAGTGGCTTCGATGTAGCTGCCGGTATGAAGAATCCTACCAGCGGAGATTTCTCCGTAATGCTGAACTCCGTATATGCGGCACAGCACCCCCACTCCTTCATCTATACCGGATGGGAGGTGAATACCCACGGCAACGATCTGGCACACACCGTACTGCGCGGTGCTACCAACAAGCACGGTGCCAATATCCCCAACTACCATTACGAGGATCTGATCCGTCTGTGGGATATGTATGAAAAAATGGATCTGAAGAATCCTGCCTGCGTGATCGATGCGAACCATTCCAACTCCAACAAGCAGTTCAGGGAACAGATCCGAATCACCAAAGAAGTCATGCACAGCCGTAAACTCAGCCCCGATCTGCACAAGCTGGTCAAGGGCGTCATGATCGAGAGCTACATCGAGGAAGGCAACCAGAAGGTGGGTGCCGGCTGCTACGGCAAGTCCATCACCGATCCCTGTCTGGGCTGGGAAGACAGTGAGCGTCTGATCTACGATATCGCTGAGTACGAATAAAAAGAACGATTTTGCAAATGGGGTGCTGAATCGTTAAAACAGTTTCAAAAAAACTGCAGGAATCCTTTTAATAACGCAGGATTCACAAAACATTCCAATAAACATCCGAAGACCAGTGCGATCCATATGAGCGCCAGTTTTCCCAATCTGCCGGGCAGGGATTTTTTTCCCTGCCCGGTTGTGTGATGGTAAAAATAAATACTCCGGTGCATATCTTCACACCATCTGAGTAACAGGATCATAGCCGGCAGGTAACACAGATAATGGGGAAAGATGCTCACGATCCCCAGAAGGATCCCCTTGATTCCATACCTAAACACTGCCGTACTCAGAAAAAAGCCCACAGAGAATCCGTATTTTACGGTGACTCCTCCGCAGAAAATCCATCCCAGATAAGTCGTTGCCATGATAATAAGCACCAGAAAATTCCGACATCTTTTGCACAGCACGTACCAGAACAGGATACTGCTGTCCACGGTCATATATTTCATGCGATATAACGTGTCCTCATCCAGCATTCCCGCACGGTTTAACAGAATTCCCCGTCCGAAATACACCGCAAACAATCCCACCACAAATCCCGTCAAAAACAAAAAGTGCAGCGGGAGTTTTCCCGCAGGCAACATGGATCTGTTCCATTTCATATATTCTCGTCTCCCGTCAGGCGTTGTTAGTAATATATGCGGACAACATGGAAAATCATGCTTTCTTATTCGTCTTTCAGAAAAGAAAAAGCCCATCCGGACAGGTACTGCCTGTCTGGATGGGGTTTCCTAAAATCATTATGTAGCAGCCGGTCGTGACTGCTTTTGTCTGTAACGGAATTACTCACTCAGGTATTTGGACGCGTAAGTTAAAATGCCGCAGATTGTCTTGGCATCCTGGATCCTGCAGTCGTAGATCATCTGCTTTAATTCTTCTACGGAATAAGCCTCTACATTGATGAATTCATCTTCATCCAGATGCTGGTTTCCTCTGTCTTTCAGTCCTCTGGCCAGATAAATATCGATCTTCTCATTGCAGAATGCCACTGTGGTATAAATAGAGGTCAACAGTTCCACATGGTCAGTATGATACCCGGTCTCTTCCTGCAATTCCCGCATAGCTGCCTGATCCGTGGGCTCTTCTCTCCCGTTCAGTCCGCCTGCCGGAATCTCCAGAGTCTCACGTTCCAGGGCATTGCGGTACTGACGCACCATCAGAAGCTTACCGTCTTCTCTCACGGCTACTACTGCAGCCGCCCCTTTATGGTCGATCAGATCCCATTTTGCTATATTACCGTTGGGAATCTGCATGGTATCCTGATAATAGTCGATAATAGCACCCTTTGCTACCAGATCACGGCTGATACGCTTGAATTCTTCCATGACTTATCATCCCTTCTCATCCAAATCGAATACTTACCTGTTTTCCAGTAATTTATCTACGCTCACCATCTTGACACAAAGCACGAACAGATCCGTAGCCATTGCCATCTCCTCTGGTGTGGGGAAGGAAGGTGCAATACGGATATTGGAATCCTTGGGATCCTTCTTATAGGGGAACGTAGCGCCTGCTCCGGTCAGAGTCACGCCTGCTTCCTTACACTTTGCCACGATAGCCTTGGCACAGCCTTCCAGGGCATCAAAGGAGATGAAATATCCACCGTTGGGCTTAGTCCAGGTACCGATGCCTAAGCCTCCCAGCTCATTCTCCAGCACTTGCAGTACAGCCTCGAACTTGGGACGCATGATCGCTGCGTGCTTCTTCATATGTTCACGTACACCATTGATATCCTTGAAATAACGTACATGGCGTAACTGGTTGATCTTATCATAACCAATCGTCTGGATTGTCATGGACTTGCGCATATCATCCAGGTTTGCCTTGGAAGATGCAATAGCCGCAATGCCGGCTCCTGCGAAGGTTACCTTGGAGGTGGAGCAGAACTCGAATACCATGTCCGGATGTCCTGCTTTCTCACACTCGGAAAGAATCTCTAACAGCTGGTCCTGTCTGTCATCATATAAATGATGGATGGCATAGGCATTATCCCAGAAAATACGGAAATCCGGTGCGGCAGGCTGCAATGCTGCGAAACGTCTTACAGTCTCATCGGAGTAGGAATAGCCCTGAGGGTTGGAGTATTTGGGTACGCACCAGATACCCTTGATGGCAGGATCTTCAGACACCAGCTTCTCTACCATGTCCATATCCGGTCCTTCGGGTGTCATGGGCACATTGATCATTTCAATTCCGAAATGCTCTGTGATTCCAAAATGTCTGTCATAACCGGGTACGGGACACAGAAACTTTACATGATCCAGCTTACACCAGGGGGTATTGCCTAAGATGCCATGGGTCATAGCTCGGGATACGGTATCATACATGATGGTCAGGCTGGCATTACCGCAGACGATCACATTCTCCGGCTTCACTTCCAGAATGTCAGCGATCAGTTTCTTTGCCTCAGGAATACCGTCCAGGCCACCATAATTTCGAACATCCATTCCATCCTCAGCCTTCATAGCGCTCTGAGAATTTACAACATCGAGATAATCCATTGTCATATCCAGCTGGTTAACTGCCGGTTTTCCTCTGGACATATCCAGTTTCAGGCCTTT
>ULVM01028697.1_pt1 | contig 12583 bp, 19 predicted proteins | sample 1959451 | NCBI WGS metagenome assembly ULVM01 (sample SAMEA4835786, study PRJEB28245) | human gut metagenome | biome: gut microbiome; material: fecal sample | place: Denmark | collected 2008
TCTGTAGATTTATCTGGATACCAACCAGTTGGTGATTATGCAACTAACGATTCAGTTAATGAGGAAATTGAGACTCTAAGATCTTCTTTACAAAGTAAGATTGATGCAAAACAAGATAAAGGAGATTATGCTTTAAAGAGTGATATTCCAACTAAAATTAGTGAGCTTACTAATGATTCTAACTTTGTAACTGAAACAGAGGTTTCTGGAGATTTAGCAGGTAAAGCAGATAAGACTTATGTTGATGAGCAGCTTGCTACTAAACAGCCTGTAGGAGATTATGCAACAAAAACAGAACTTGCTGGTAAAGCTGATTCTTCTGTGGTAGAATCTTTATCTACTCAAGTAGCAACTAATACTTCAGATATATCAATTATTAAAACAAAACAAGAAGAAGATGGAGATAAGATTGATTCTCTTGATAAAGAGATGGCTACTAAGCAAGATTTACTTGTAAGTGGAACTAATATCAAAACAATCAATAGTCAGTCTTTACTTGGAGAAGGTAATATAGAAATTGAAAGTGGTTCTAATATTCCATTTCTATTTATAAATTCCACTACTCATCTTTCTGGAGATTTCGCTGCTGTTAAGAATGCTATAGCTAATAAAACACCATTTGAGCTTTATTATGTAAATATTCTAGGTTATGGTGATATAGCAGCTCCAGAAGTATGTTTTGTTTCAGGAGAAAATATTCAAGCTACTTTCCATTTTGAAAGTACTACAGCTAATCATACTGTAGTTCAAACTACTATTACTCCAACTGGAGTATCAGCAGATACTAGTTATCATAGTTATCAAGAGCAACTAGTTTCTGGTACTAATATAAAGACTATTAATGGTGAAAGTATTTTAGGAGAAGGTAATCTTGAAATATCTGGAGGTGGAGGGACTACTGACTATACTCAGTTAACAAATAAACCTCAGATTAATTCTGTTGAGTTATCTGGCAATAAGAGTTTATCAGATTTAGGTATTCAGCCTGCTGGAAACTATATTGAAGCTGGAACTGGAACCCAACCTCAAATAAATACTATTACTGTTCTAACTCAATCAGAATATGATGGTTTATCAACTAAAGATCCTAATACACAATATTTAATTGTAGAATAATATGAATATTAGAGATGATTTAAAAACATTTTATGTAGGTAACAGACAAGGTACTGCTATTTATGTTGGCAGTACCAAAGTCTGGCCTAGTAATATTTGCACTCCAATAGTATTTAAAAGTTTGGAGTTTAAACAGTTAGTTATAGATAATCTGTTTCCTGGACAAGATGAAATTACTGATTGTGATGCAAGTACAGTAAATAGTTGGTTTAAAGGTTATAATAGTATATTCGAAAGCACTTCTATTGAGGATGTATCCGATATGACCTATTTTTCAAATGCAAACATTAATAATGGTAATGGATTATTTTATGGGTGTAGTAACTTAAAAATTGTTCCCAATATATTATCTAGATTTACTCAATTTAGTCAAATGTTTCAAAACTGCTCCTCTTTAGTTTCTGTGCCAGATATTAATAATCAAATAGCTGTTGCATATCATTATATGTTTAGTGGTTGTAGTGCTTTAAAAAATGCACCAAATATAAATATGAGTAATGCAATACCCGTAGACAATATGTTTAGAGGTTGTATATCTTTAGAATCAGTGCCACAATACAATGCAGAAAAGTGACAGGATTATAGTAATATATTTGCTTCTGGGCCTTTTTCTTATTTGACAGATTTAGGAGGGTTTACTAATATAGGGAAAAGCACTAAAATAGAAATATTAAATTTATCAAACTTACCAGTATTAACGAGTCAGTCAGTAGATAATGTTATAGATGGATTATATACTACAGATAGAAATTTAATAATCAAATTTCATCAAACTGTATATAACTCATTAACAGAAGAGCAAAAATCACAAATCACCAGTAAAGGCTGGTCAGTAACATATTAGTATGAAAATTGAAATTAAAGAAAAATATAAAGTAGTTAGTCCAGAAGAAGGTTATGTACTTACTAACTATAAAGAAGGAATGGATATTAAATTATACAGTTCATTTACTGAATGTATCTGTCCTTTAAGTTGCGATTTAGAGCATCTATCAGAAGTCTCTTTAGATAAGGATGCTGAATATAAAGAATTAGCTATTAAAGCTTCTAAAGAGTATGAGGAATCAATAAAAGTTAGATAATTATGATTATACTTAAGAATACTAAAAATACACAAACTTTTTATGTAAGTAAGAAATGTGGTATTGAACCTGGACAACTTCCTGTTGGTTCTTATACTAAGATTGAAGCAGATGAAAGATTCCAACCTAAAGGTAATTACATTTCTGAGGAGAAAGCAGAAGAGTTAATTGATACTAAAGTAACAGAAAGTATTGAAGATCAAGTTCCTCCTTTAGTAGATCAATCTATAGATGCTAAACTTGTTCCAATTAATACTGAGATTACTAATCTTAAAGGGGAAGTTGAGGAGTTAGAAACTTCTAAGATGGAAGTATTCCAAGCTAATCAACCTCTATCTTTACATAGAAATGGAGAAGGTTTGCAATTATCTGTAGATTTAAGTAATTATGCAACTAAAGCAGAAATTCCTGATACTAGTGATTTTGCTACTAAAGAAGAGCTTACAGCTGTAGAGAATAAGATTCCTGATGTATCTGGATTAGCTACTAAAGATGAAGTTGCACTTAAAGCAGATAAAAGTGAGTTATCAAACTATGTAACTACAGATGCATATAATACAAAGATGACAGAGTTAGATGGAGAAATCTCAGCAATTCAAGCTCAGATTGGTAATATTTCAACTACTCTTGATACAATTAATGGTGAAATTCCAAATGAATAGAGTATTAACAAATTATCCTAACTATAGTGTATCTTCTACAGGAGATGTATATAGTAACCCATTGACTTTTAAAGATTCTATTGGAAGAACCAGAAAACAAATACATAAAAAGCTAAAACAGCATATAGATAAATATGGCTATAATTATGTAATTCTAGTATCTGGCTTAGATAAACCTAAAGCTATTAAAGTTCACAGACTAGTAGCAGAAGCATTTATTCCAAATCCTGACAATCTACCATATGTTAACCATATAAATGAAAATAAGACAGATAATAGGGTAGAAAATTTAGAATGATGTGATGCAAAGTATAATAATACATATGGAACTAGAATAAATAGATGTATTGATAAAATTAGTAAACCTGTAGGGCTATTTATTAATGATTTACTAGTTAAAACATATAAAAATGCAATTGAAACATCAATAGATGGGTATACTCATAGTAGAGTTATAGATTGTCTTAAAGGAAGAACAGACACTTATAAAGGGGTAAAATTTAAATATATCTAATATGGCAAATACAATTTCTGATAAATTAACGTATCTTGAAGGTACTAAGAGTGCCATTAAAGATGCTATTGTAGCTAAAGGTGTTGCTGTATCAGATTCCGATACCTTTAGAAGCTATGCAGATAAGATAGGACAGATTTCTGGAGGTGGTGGAGGAAAGGTTAATTTAAATGATTATGGATTAACATTTGCATATTCTAGTATGACACAAGAACAATATAATAATATAGAATATTCTCTTCCAGATAATATAAATAATTGATTTGATGGGACTAATTTCATATCTACAATAGATATATCAAGTCATATTGATCTGTCTAAAGTATATGACGCATCATATGCCTTCCAAAACACATATAATATATATATTGATAATATAAGAACTAGAGTTGGGGATTCGTACGCATTTTCTGGATTTCGAGGCACACTAAATAATTTAGAATTAATTAATACCTCAGCCTTTAGTTGAAGTTATGCAACAAGAACATTCTTTAATGCTTTTAATTTACCGACTACTTTAAAAGTGATAAATGAAGTTGATACTTGTGTATCATCTTTACAATTTTTCTTTTATTCTGTTAGCAGTAATGTTCCTGAAATTGAAGTTATTAATGGACAACTATCTTTATATTATTACTTTAGTTCAGATAATGAGGGTGTTACAACAGTAGGAAAAATTAAATTAAATAATTGCACATTAACAGAAGATCTAAATGAAACTTCAATATGTGCATATGCTAATACTACTGTTACTTATTTTGGGGGTGTTGAAGGAGCTGATAAAAGTATGAATTTAGCAAATTTTAGAGCACTAAATAGTCAATCAGTAACTGATATTATTACAAATGTTAGTGATTTAACTGGAAAGGATACCAAAACTTTAACTTTTTATACTAACGTTTATAATGCACTTACTGAGGAACAGAAATCATTAGCCACATCTAAAAACTGAACTTTAGCAAGTTTAAACTAATTGTCAGTTTTTATTTTTTCTTAGTACTTTGAGTGAGTAAAAAACTTGACATTAAAGGAGGCTTAGGTCTCCTTTAATTATTTTAATACATTAGTAAATTGGTTTATATTTTAAGAAAAAGATATGTAAAACTAATGTAAATTGCTGTAAAATATGAATTATACTCTATTAATGCAAAATACAACTACTAAAGAAGTTTATACATTTGATCTTGAAAATCAGAATTATTCTGAGAATATCTACTATAAGTTTGATATTACACTTCAAGAAGGAATGAGAGATGGTGAATATCAATATATTTTATTTACTAATCCAAATAAATTTCAAGTTATAGTTGATGTAAACAATCCATTTAGATCAGAGTTATATGGCAATCCAGTTATTCTGGTTACATATAATAATACTCTTACTAATGGTACTCAGATATTAGTTGCTGGTAAACCAATACCTATATTGGGAACAGGATTAATAAGAATTGGAGATTATGAGAATAATAATTATCAATACGACAAACCTAATACATACGTAAGTTATGAGCGAAAATAAAACAAAAGTTCAGTTAAGTGCTATTGATCCATTTATTGCAAGTAATATCGTATTACCTACAGAAACTAAAGTGAGAGGAAAAGATTATGTAATGTGGGGAGAAGATAATAAATATCCATTATATCTATGGGATTTATATTTAAATGTTGCCACTCTCCAATCCATTATTAATGGTTCTGCTGACTTTATTGTTGGTAACGATGTTAAATGTAATGCTCCAGGATTTGAGGTAGTTGTAAACAAGAAAGGTGAAACAATAGTTGATATAATGAGAAAAATCACTATTGATAAGATGATATTTGGAGGTTATGCTATCCAAGTAATTAGAGATATGCTCGGAAGAGTTGCAGAGATCTATCATATTGATTTTATGAATGTAAGGTCAAGCGAAAAGAATGATATATTATATTATGCAACTGATTGGACAGCTTGGTCTGTAAAAGCTATAAAATATCCAAAATTTGGAGCTGGGGATGAAAATCCAGCTAGTATATTTTATAATAAAGGTTATATAACAAGAGGAGTATATCCTATTCCTGTTTATGGAGCTGCTATTTTATCTTGTGAAACTGAGAAAAATATTAATGAATTCCATTTAAATAACATCAATAATGGATTTATGGGTAATCTTATTATTAACTTTAATAATGGGGAACCTACAGATGAAATTAGAGAGGAGATTGAGAGGAATATTAATGAGAAGTTCTCTGGTTATCAGAATGCTGGCAGAATATTGATTTCATATAATGCAGATGAGGCAAATAAGACTACTATTGAAAGATTAGATTCTGATGATTTTGATGAGAAATATCAATCATTATCTGAGAGAACCAGAGATCAAATATTCTGTGCCTTCAGAGCTAATCCTTCGTTGTTCGGTTTAAACTATAGCTCAGGATTTAATGAAAATGAGTTTAATGAAGCATTTAAGCTATATAATCGTACTTTTGTACGCCCAATACAATCAGAAATTTGTGACTCATTTGATAAAATCTTCGGCATTAAGAATAGTATTACTATTGAACCATTTAGTTTAACTCCAAAAGGAATGTCAGACAATGCAGAAAATGTTGAATAATTATACAGTGTACTGCCATAAGAATATAGCTGATAATAAATTATATTTTGGAATAACATCACTTACTTTAAATAATAGATGGGGAACTAAAGGTCAAGGTTACAAGAATAATCTTTATTTTAGCAGAGCAATTAAAAAATATGGTTGAGATAATTTTGAGCATATTATAATTAGAGATAATCTTCCAGAAGCTTGTGCTAAGACTTTAGAAAAGATTCTGATTTATAAGTATAATACTAGAAATCCAAAATATGGGTATAATTTAACTGATGGAGGAGACGGTACTTGTGGATATTCTTTTTCACAAGATTATAAAGATAGTCTTAGAATTATAAGATCAGGAGAAAATAACTCATTTTATGGTAAACAGCATTCAGATGAAAGCAAGCGTAAAATGAGGGAGGCAAAACTCCTTGAAATAAAGGTATGAAACTCTCAGATAAAGAAAAACAACTAATTTCAGAACGTCAGTGCAAAAAAGTATATAAGTATGATTTAGATGGTAATTTTATTTGTGAGTATAAATCAGCTAAGGAAGCTGGAGAGAAGAATAATGTAGATTCTTCTAGTATATCTAGATCTTGTAGAAAAAATAAACCCTGCAAAAATTATAAATATTATTATGGAATATAGAAATGTACTATTAATATCTGAAGATTATATAAAATCAGAATCCAATTTAGACAATAATGTTTCTGGTAAATATCTTCAGTCAGCAATTAAACTTGCACAAGATATTGAGCTTCAGTCATTAATTGGAACTAAGCTCTTAGAAAAGATTCAGAAATTAGTAATTGATTGAAAAGATCCAAATAAACCAGTTCATCCAATAGAACCTCCTATTTATGATCCTACTTCAATAGATGACCCAGAAAATCATAGATATAAAGAATTGCTAGATTACTATATTCAGCCTTATTTACTTTATCAAGTATTAAGTGAGATTACTATACCCATCTCATTTAAGCTGAGTAATTTTGGGGTTATGAGGACTGATGATGAGAAAGATTTAACTTCTGATATTAATCAAGTTAATCTTATTAAGAAGTATTATAGAGATAAAGCAGATTTCTTTAAAACTAGATTGCAAAATTGGGTAATTACATATTATAATGATTTTCCTGAATTGTATTCTTATAAACCTCTTAAAGATATGTATCCAAATATGTATTCAAGTTCATCTTGCACTATTTGGTTAGGTGGAGCTAGAGGTAAAGGTTGGAGATATAATTCTTGTGAAGGTCCTCTGCAAAGAGCTTATGATTTCCCTTCAAGTGATAACAATAAAAAGAGTAAGTAAAATGACGTATTTTGAATTAATAAACAATTTAAAAGCTTGTGCTCTTGAAGAACCCAATATTAATTTTGTAGGAAGTAAGGATATATATGAACTTAATAGTATCCCAACTATTGAATATAATGTATTTTATATAACTCCAAATACATTTAATATGGATGAGGATACTATTACTTACTCTTTAAATCTCTATTTTATAGCAAGATGGGATGAAACTGATAATAATCAGCTTGAAGAGCAATCAGCTGGAATATTAGCATTAACTAATATAATTAACCGATTTAATAACCAATATCCAGAAGTTGATATTTCTTATCCTTTAATTTTTACTCCATTTTATCAGAAGTTCAAAGATATTTGTACTGGAGTATTTGTTAGAGTTGATTTAGCTGTAGACAACACTCTGGGTACTTGTTCTGATAATATGTAATGGAAAATAAATTAAACTGGTTTGGAAAGGTATTAGAATGAGTAGATAAATATGGACTGTGGAAAATAATTAAAGGTGGATTTGGATTTATATTTATTTCTTATGTAATAATTATAAGTACTAATCCAGGAATAATATATGATAAAGTTGTAAGTTATATAGAAACAGTTCATAGTACTAATCAAGTAATACGACAAGAAGCGGATCTTAAGGTTAGATATATCCTTAAAGATCTTTTAAATGATACGAATGCAGATAGAGCTTGAGTTATTGAGTATCATAATGGCACTTCAGGATTAGGAGGATTACCATTCACTTATGGAATTATGAATAGTGAAGAAACAGAACCTGGAGTTGCTCCAGTTTCAAGTCACTATAAAGACTTCCTATTATCTGATTATTTATTTATATTGGAAACATCTAAAAAAGGAGGATGATTTGGAGATGTTGAAGATATAAAGGAATTAGATAGAAGAATGTATTATACATTTAAATCTAATGATGTTAATAAGATTGCAATATTCTATTTAAAATCAGAAGATAGAGATATTGGAATTTTAGGCTTATCTTATTGTGATAATGAGATGCCAGTTGATACTTGAGTAAAACTAAGAGATGCAGGAATTAAAGTAAGTATAATTTTAAATAAATAAGTTATGAAATATTGGATGAAATATTTAATAGCAATAGTAATTATAATCTTAGTATTTTTAATGGTAAAAGTAATTCCATTTTGGATTACATTAGTACTCATAGCACTTGGTGCAGGATGTCATTTATTTTACCGTTATACTATGCTTAAAGATATTATTAAATAATGAAATATTTTACTATTAGTGAATTAACAAGATCTGATACAGCTTCTATTAAGAAGATAGATAATACTCCAAATAAAGAGATTACTGAACACCTTATAGAGTTAGTCGAGAAACTTTTAGACCCATTAAGAAGTGATTGGGCAGAGTATTGTGATGTTAATCGGTTGGGGAATCCAGCAATAAGTGTGAATTCAGGTTATAGATGTAATGAGCTTAATAAAGCTGTAGGAGGATCTTTGACATCTGCCCATCTAACAGGATATGCAGCAGATATAATTCCAAGTAACGGCCAAATGAAAGAATTTCAGGTTTGGATTACTGAAGCTATTGAAAAGTATGATTTTGACGAATGCTTTATAGAAAGAAGTAGTACTGCTCACTGAGTGCATATTGCTTTATATAGTATTAAAGGATTACAACGAAGAAAGAAAGGTAATTTATATGTATAGTGTATATGTTCATTTAAACAAGATTAATGGTAAGAAATATATTGGAATTACTTGTAAGAAGCCAGAGATACGATGGGCAAACGGTCTTGGCTATAGAAAACAGCCATTTGAAAATGCTATTAAAAAATATGGATGAGATGGATTTGAACACATTATAGTTAAAGAAGGATTACCAGAAGCTTGTGCTAAAACATTAGAGAAGATTCTTATTTATAGATATAATACTCGTAATCTGAAATACGGTTATAATGCTACAGACGGAGGTGATGGCACATTAGGAATTACATTTACTCAAGAAAGAAAAGACAAGATAAGAGCTAAAAGTATTGGAAGACATCCATCAGAAGAAACTAGGAAAAAGATGAGTGATAGCCAGAAAGGAAGAGATTTGAGCTATTTAAATAATTCTTTTGGTAATAATCCAAGAGCTAAGAAAGTAGGTGCATATAAAGATGATATTCTTATTAAAGAATATGATTGTGCAGTTAGTGCTTCTTTAGATGTCGGAGTTCATAAAAATTCTATTGCTAAAGCAATTAGAGAAGGTTATAAAGTAAAAGGATTCAAGTGAAGATATGTTTAATAAAAAAGAAAAGGAGGGCAAATAACCCTCCTATTTTCATTTATTCCATTATTTCAAATAATTTATCATCTTCTTTAGGTATTAAATCTCCTGTTTGTAAGTCTACTAAAAACTTACTATTTTCTGGTATTACATATACATAATACACTCCATTTATACATACTTTATAGGTTTGGTATTTCATATTAATCAGTATATGTTGCATTAGTAATTTCTGGTTTTGGCATTTCTTCTACTTCTTCCCAAACTAAACCTCTATTCTGGTTTTCTAGTTGAACTATTCTGTATTCTAGTTCTTCAAGCTTTTTAAATAAATGATCATCCATAATTAATCAAATTTAGAAATAAACATATAATCTTTATTTTTTAATACTTTGTCTATAATATCACCAAATCTTTTAGTAGCCTCTTTACATTCGAGCATTCATCTATCTAACTCTTTAATATACTCTTCTGTTTGTTTAATTGTTTCTTTAATATCATTTTCCATAATTAAAATATTTTAATAAATGTCTATTTTTTACTCAACTAATGTATATAGATAAAAATAAAAATAGACATACTAATTTTTAAAGACATACTTTTTACCTATAATAGTATATCCATAAGATCTGTTTCCATTCACTGATTTTTTAGTTACCTTAACTTCATAATATTTTGTAATATCAGTAGCTTTAGCATTAGTTTTATTAACTAAATCATAAGCTTTTTGTAGTATCTTTTTAATATCAGTATTAGAATACCACATACCTAAAGTTATATCTTTATTAAGTTTATTTGCCACTTTATTATCTACAGATTTATCTGAAGTTTTAATAAGTTCATCTTTTATTTTAGTAATACAGTATTTTAGAGTGGCCATTTTATTGAATCCAAGTTTAGTAATAGCATCCATTAACCAAGGGTATTTAATAAGAGCATCATCTAATTTTGGGGTGTTTACCTTATATAAGGTTTCATATTCCTCTCTTACTTCTTTAATTATATCTTTAAATGCTTTTGTTTTAGTATTTAGATCTATTTTTATAGAATTATCATATTGTTCTACCACTTTATTAAATCCTTTATTAATATATTCCTTAGAAAGATTAGCTCTAGCAGAATACAGTCCCCTAGATACTTTAAAATTAAATAAATCAATTTTAGCCATATTAGGGTCAAATTCAAATACATCATCCCAATTTAATTTAATGTATGCATCAGAAGTAAATTCTCTAAGTTTCTTTTTAGCTATCTCTGGAAGTTTATTGTATGCTTCTACAGCAATTTTAGTTTCTTCAATATTCTGGATATTAAGCTTTTTAAATTCTTCATAAGATATATCAGCATATCTTGTTGTAGAATAAATGTGAGTTATCCAATTAATATATTTACTATTTCTAATTCTACCAGCAATCTGCTGTATAGAAGTTGATATATCAAGTAATGTATTAGCTTTACTTGGATCAGATATAATTATTATCCTTCCATTTTCATCATAAATATCTGAACCTTCAAATACAGTTGAAGTTAATAAGTTTATTTTCTTAGGTTCATCTAAGACTGTTGAATTAGGAATTGACAGTTTAGTTTTATTGTTTTTGGAATATATAACTCTGGTATTATTAGATGTTAATTTGGCTTTCTTAATAAGGTTCTTTATAAAGTCTACTGAATTAACGAATATGTAGGCGTTACCTTCAACCTGTCCGTTTAAAAATCCATTTATAAGTTTAATAGTAGAAGCTTCTACATTATCACATTTAACAGTTTGCACTTTTACATCTATAACATCATCCCATTCCTGCTTTACTAATTCTAAATCTTTTAATTCATCTAATACAAACTCTTCCTCTAAAGGTGTTGCGGTCATAAATGTAAAATCTTTAAATAATTTATAATATTTAAGCACTGATTGAATAGCAGAGCTTCTAAAGCTATACTGATTAAAGAGAATATGATATTCATCAATTAAAATGCTAAACTCTTTAGGATTAATTGCAGAAATAACTTTATAAAGAGAATCATAGGTAACAATGATTTTAGGGCATTTAACACTATCTACATAATCTTTAATCTCTTTAATAGTAACACCAGCATAAACTCCAAATATCTTCTCAGTACGTCTTTCATTTGGATATTGTTGAAGTTTATTTTCAACTAAGCTAGTAAATGGAACACAAATAACATAAGGCTTATTGCATTCAATTGCCATTGAAGTTCCTCCACATCCAACTTTTCCTTTATCAAATAAACAGTTAGTTGGCAACTCATTAATAATTTCATTTAAATATGTTTTCATAGTTGTAATAATTTTGGTTATTAATTGTCTATTTTTATTTTATCTATACACATCAAGTGAGTAAAAATTTGACACCTTAATGTTAAAAAGTGGCAGGATTTTCACCTGCCTAGAAGTAGTAGAATTACTTGTTTTATTTTGATAGTACAAATATACAACAATTTTTCTCAATCTCCAAATAATTTAAGCATTATTTTTATTTAAAGTTGTATTTTTATTATCACACTACAAATATAAGAATAATTTTTTTAATCTACAAAATTTTTAGCACTTTTTCTTGTCCAAAGTTTTGTTAACTTTTTACCATTTTCTTTTTCATATCTTTGGTTAGCATATGTAATTCAATTCCAATTTAGTGCATTTAAAGAGATTGCTGCCCTACTTAAAGAAACCCCAGATAAACATAATTCTACTAATTTATCTATATTATCATTATATCACTCTTTTTTACTCTGTTTATTTATTGTTACGTTATGTGCAGTTTTAAAATCATTCAGCAGCTCTACAATTAACTCATCTGGCAATTCTAATCATTCTGAATTACTTTTAGTTTTATATGCTCTATATTTATCCCTATAGTAATTTTCATCATCTCTAGTTCCATCTTTAACTATAAAAAATTCTATTATTTCATTTGGAATAGCGTTCTTATACGAAGTTAGCCTACTACTTAAATTAGAAGTATATCCAACTTTAATGAAATTTGTCTTGGCTAGTTTAATTACGTAAATCATATTGTTTTTATTAATATATA
>ULVM01041458.1_pt1 | contig 12553 bp, 7 predicted proteins | sample 1959451 | NCBI WGS metagenome assembly ULVM01 (sample SAMEA4835786, study PRJEB28245) | human gut metagenome | biome: gut microbiome; material: fecal sample | place: Denmark | collected 2008
CCAGCTTGTATGAAAAAAATTCTTTTTCTTCTGCTCTTATTGCCTCTTATGGTCTCTGCACAAACTTACAAATATATCGGTGTAGAGGATGGGTTAAGCAACCGGAGGGTATATTACATCCAAAAAGATAAAAAGGGTTATATGTGGTTTCTGACCCACGAAGGTGTGGACAGATATGATGGCAAAGAGTTCAAACGATATAAATTAATGGATGACGGTGAAGAACTCAATTCACTGCTTAACTTGAATTGGCTATATCTGGACCACGAGAGCACTTTGTGGGAAATAGGAAAGAAAGGAAAAGTGTTTCGTTACGACCCGTTACGAGATCAGTTCACGCTGGTCTACAAACTACCAGAAGAGAAAATCAAGGACCGCCCCGCTCCCATCAGTTACAGCTTCATCGATCGGAATAACAACATCTGGCTGTGTAACGAGGAGACTCTCTATTTATATAATACCCATACACTACAGACCCTCCAGATCAAGAACGAAATCGGAGAAGACATCACTGATATCGAACAGATAGACGATACTCACTTCTTTATCGGTACGGAGCAAGGTATCCATCATGCAGAGTTGAAGAATCAAGGGCTACATTTGCTTCCTTGCGACAAACTGGATAATCTTCCGATACAAATCAATGAACTTTATTTCCACCGTCCCTCACGTAAACTATTCATCGGGACGTTTGAACGCGGTATTTATGTCTATGACATGAATACCAAACAAAGCACTCAGCCCCATATGAGCCTGACCGACGTCAGCATCACGCGAATAAAGCCGTTGAATAATAAAGAACTGCTTGTCGCTACAGACGGTGCTGGAGTGTATAAGATAAACATAAACTCTTATCTGACCACCCCTTATATCGTTGCCGATTACAACCAGTACAATGAAATGAACGGTAACAACATCTCTGACTTTTACGTAGACGATGAACAACGTATCTGGCTCGCCAATTATCCAATCGGTATCACGGTACGCAATAACCGCCATTCAAGCTATAACTGGATAAAACATTCTATCGGCAACAAACAATCACTTATTAACGACCAGGTAAATTCTATTATTGAGGACAGTGAAAGAGATTTGTGGTATGCCACCAATAACGGAATCAGTTATTACAATTCCGAAACCGGAGTATGGCATTCGTTCATGAGTTCTTTTGAAAAGAACGGAGGCAACAAGAATCACATATTCGTTACACTATGCGAGGTAGAGCCGGGAATTATCTGGGCTGCCGGATATAGTTCGGGCATCTATCAAATAAACAAACGGACTTTATCTGTCGAGTATATCACTCCATCTTCACTGTATGGAGTCAACATCCGGCCGGATAAGTACATCCGTTCGATCATAAAAACAGCCGATGGAGACATCTGGTCGGGAGGTTACTACAACCTGAAACGCATTGATTTTCATAAAAAGACTCTTCGCCTATACCCCAAGCTGAACTCGATAACTTCCATCATGGAAAAAGACAGTAAGCAGATGTGGATAGGTACGGCCACAGGACTCTACTTATTAGAGAAAGAATCCGGTAAGTACCAACGTATCGAACTTCCTGTAGAATCAATGTATATTTATTCTCTGTACCAAGCACGTAACGGGCTTCTTTACATCGGAACAAGTGGCTCCGGATTATTGATATACGACCCGGAAAAGAGAACTTTCACCCATTACCACAGAGACAACTGCGCGTTGATTTCCAATAACATATATACCATTCTTTCGGATACCGACGATGACATTATCATGAGTACCGAAAATGGGCTCAGCAGTTATTATCCGGCAGAAAAATTGTTCCATAACTGGACCAAAGATCAAGGACTAATGGCCAGCCATTTCAATGCCGGCTCAGGTACATTGCGTAAAAACGGTAACTTTATATTCGGCAGCTCAGACGGTGCCATCGAGTTTAACAAGGAGATGAAGATACCCAGGAAGTACAGTTCTAAAATAGTACTCAGTGATCTGACAATTTTTTATCAAACGGTCTATCCCGGTGACGAAAACTCCCCGTTAAGTACGGATATCGATGATACCAAAGAACTGGAACTCAGTTACAGCCAAAATATCTTTTCGCTGAAAGTGTCCTCCATCAACTACGATTATCCGTCGAACATTCTATATTCATGGAAACTGGAAGGATTTTATGACCAGTGGAGCCGTCCCGGAAATGAAAACATCATCCGTTTCACCAACCTGAGTCCGGGAGAGTATACCCTTCATATCCGTGCGGTCTCTAACGAAGATAAACGGATCGTACTCGAAGAACGTGCCATGCAAATCAGTATTGCCCAACCCATCTGGCTCAGTTTCTGGGCCATGCTGGTCTATGCAATCGTACTGGCAGTGATTGCCATCATCGTTCTCCGCATCATTATTTTGAGAAAACAAAGAAAAGTATCGGACGAGAAAATACATTTCTTCATCAACACGGCGCATGACATCCGTACTCCGCTGACATTGATCAAGGCACCGCTCGAAGAGATACGCGAACGGGAAGCATTGACAAAAGATGGCATCAGCAACATGAATACAGCACTGCGAAATGTAAATGCCCTACTGCGTCTGACCACCAACCTGATCAACTTTGAACGGGCAGACGTATATTCGTCAGAACTTTATATTTCGGAATATGAACTGAATACCTATCTGACGGAGACTTTCAACGCATTCCGTCCATACGCAAGCGTGAAGCATATTAACTTCACCTACGAAAGCAATTTCCGTTACCTGAATGTATGGATTGACAAAGAGAAGATGGATTCAATCCTGAAAAATATCATCTCGAATGCCTTGAAATATACACCGGAGAACGGTAGCGTACATATTTATGCTTCGGAGACCAATGACAGTTGGAATGTAGAGGTAAACGATACAGGTATCGGAATACCTGCCAATGAGCAGAAGAAGTTATTTAAAATACATTTCCGGGGAAGCAATGCGATCAACTCCAAAGTAACCGGAAGTGGTATCGGACTCATGCTTGTATGGAAACTGGTTCATCTGCATAAAGGTAAAATCAATCTGAGCAGCGTGGAACATCAGGGATCGTCTATCAAGATAAGCTTTCCGAAGGACAGTAAGCACTTCCATAAAGCACACCTGGCAACCCGTACCCGTGAGCTCAGCACAGAGCAAGTGCCCCACGTATCTCCGGCCGAGATTTATGAAAAGGCGAAAAAGCAACACGACCAGAACCTGCAACGCCTGTTGATCGTTGAGGACAATGATGAACTGCGGAATTATCTGACTCATACATTATCGGATAATTACACCATTCAGACATGTTCCAACGGTAAGGAAGCACTGACGATCGTAAAAGAGTACATGCCCGAACTGATTATTTCGGATATCATGATGCCGGAAATGCGGGGAGACGAGTTGTGCGCCGCCATTAAAAACGATATCGAAACCTCGCACATCCCCATCATCCTGCTTACAGCACTGAATGACGAAAAGAATATCTTGGAAGGGCTGAAAATAGGAGCAGACGAATATATCGTGAAACCATTCAACATTGGTATCTTGAAAGCAACTATTGCTAACTTGCTGACAAACCGTGCATTATTGAAAAGCAAGTATGCCAATCTTGAAGTCAGCGAGGAAGAGGAGGTATCTCCAAACTGTGCTACAGATCTCGATTGGAAATTCATCGCTACGGTCAAGAAGAGTGTTGAAGAGAACATAGACAATCCGGCATTCAATGTAGATGTACTCTGCAATCTGTTGAACATGAGCCGCACAAGTTTCTATAATAAACTGAAGGCACTGACCGATCAGGCCCCTGCTGACTATATCAGATTAATCCGCCTGAAACGGGCGGCGGCATTATTAAAGACCGGTCAGCACTCTGTCACCGAAATATCTGAACTGACGGGATTCAACGATGTCAAATACTTCCGGGAAGTGTTTAAGAAACATTTCAAAATGAGCCCCAGCAAATATTGTAAAGAAGGCGGCAAAGAGGATGTAAAGGAACAACAAGAATAAGGAAAGAGAATAAGAACAATACGTTAAATGAATATTTATCTTGAAGCATTCGGCATCTTTTTCAAGATTGGTGCCTTCACTATCGGAGGCGGCTATGCTATGGTGCCTCTGATCGAAAACGAAATCGTAACCAAACGGAACTGGATTTCCAAGGATGACTTTATCGATCTGCTTGCCATAGCCCAATCCGCCCCGGGCATTCTTGCCGTAAACATTTCGATCTTTATAGGATACAAACTACGCGGCATACGGGGAAGCCTTGTCACCGCTCTTGGGACGGTACTTCCGTCATTCGTCATCATATTGGCCATTGCCATGTTTTTTCATAACTTCAAAGACAACCCCATTGTAGAACGAATCTTCAAAGGGATACGTCCCGCTGTAGTCGCACTGATTGCAGCACCCACTTTCAGCATGGCAAAGTCTGCCAGAGTCAATCGATATACCCTCTGGATTCCGGTTGTCTCCGCCCTGCTCATTTGGTTATTGGGCTTCTCTCCCATCTGGATTATTATCGCGGCAGGTGTAGGTGGCTTCTGCTGGGGAAAATGGAAACAGTCACATCCCTAATCATTCACATTTACATTGAAACATTATGATTTACCTGCAACTCTTTTATACATTCTTCAAAATCGGATTATTTGGCTTCGGAGGCGGATATGCCATGCTCTCGATGATTCAAGGAGAAGTGGTGACACGCTATGATTGGGTAAGTACTCAGGAGTTCACCGATATTGTAGCTATCAGCCAATCCACTCCCGGTCCCATCGGTATCAACGCCGCTACCTATGTCGGCTTTACGGCTACAGGCAGTATCTGGGGATCTGTCATCGCCACCTTTGCGGTAGTGTTACCGTCATTTATCCTGATGTTGACCATCAGTAAGTTCTTCCTGAAATATCAGAAACATCCTGCCGTAGAGGCTGTGTTCAGCGGACTCCGCCCTGCAGTGGTAGGATTATTGGCATCGGCTGCTCTGGTCTTGATGAATGTGGAAAACTTCGGTTCGCCCACAGACGATACTTATACTTTTGTCATCAGCATCATTATTTTCCTGGTAGCCTTTATAGGAACAAAAAAATATCACGCTAACCCGATTCTGATGATTATCGCCTGCGGAATAGCCGGACTGATCTTATACTAGGGGAATCTCACTGCGGAAACTCAAATTCACCACAGAGTAACACGGAATATCAAAGAACACAGAGTAACATGGAGTTTTTTTGTTACTACTCAATAATTTAGAATCTCCTCTGTGTTACTCTGTGTCCTCTGTGGTGAATGATGACACATCCCCTCATCTTTTGTAATACATTTACAGTTTCACTTTCTTACTTACCGATTTCGATTCATTGTGCAGACGGTCAAGTGCTGTCACAACATAGCGGTATTTGTTTTTCCCATCCTTGTAAGGGAGCTTATAGAAATTGTTACGGGTAACGGCAACAATATGCGAAGCATCGTCAATGTTCACTTTTTCTTTATCATCAAAACGATAAACAACGTATTGCACAGCACGATCCATCTCATCTTTAGCTTTCGGAGCAGTCCAGAACAACATGTAACCATCTTCCGTCCATACTTTTTTCACTTTACGGACTTTACCCGGTGCTTTATCATCCATAAAGTCGAAGACGGGAACCAAAGCAGGATACTTATGATACTCCTGCACAAGTGCATCCCGATATTTTCCGGCATTCTCTACCACAGCGCTCGCCGGCCACTGACAACTGCCACCGATGGTCTGATAAGCTCTTTCCAAAGCCATCTTGCGAGGCAGTTGATTCATGGAAGGATTCTTCGGATCGGCATTCTGAATCGTATTCATCACAGACTGGCCAATGAACAAAGGACGGTTCTCCGTATTCTTTGCCCACCATTTCACCAAGGTTTCATAATCGGCGGCAGGATGCCCTATCTGCCAGTATATCTGCGGAATATTATAATCGACCCAACCATTGCGCGCCCAAAGCAATACATCCGCATACAGATCGTCATAGTTCTGCAGGCCGTTGGTCTTGCTTCCGAGCGGATCGTTCTTTTCGTTACGGTAGATACCAAACGGACTAATACCGAACTTCACCCAAGGCTTCAAGCCACGAATAGTCTCGTGTATCTTCTGAATCAATATATTAACATTGCTCCGGCGCCAGTCGGCACGATTGGTGAATCCTCCGCCGTAACGGGCAAAGCTTGCGTCATCCGGAAAGTCCATGCCTTTTGCCGGATAAGGATAGAAATAATCATCCATATGAATAGCGTCTACATCGTAACGCGAAACAATGTCCGCCACCACCATGCAAATATGACGACGACTTTCGGGCAATGCCGGATCAAAAAAGAGTTGATTATTGTAAGTGACAAACCATTCCGGATGGATATTATACAGGTGATTGGGCGACAGCTCACTCTTCAGTGATGTCTTCACCCGATAAGGATTGATCCACGCATGGAACTCCATTCCCCGTTTATGGCACTCGTCGATCATGAACTGCATCGGATCCCAGTAGGGCGAAGGCGCCTGCCCCTGCACTCCGGTTAGGAAACGGCTCCACGGTTCCAATTGTGAAGCATATAAAGCATCTGCCTCCGGACGCACCTGGAATATGATCGCATTGATGCCTGCCCCCTGCAAAGAGTTAAGCTGATCGATAAGTGTTTGTTTTAACTTCTCAGTAGGAATACCACGGAACTGCCCATTAACAGCCTGTATCCACGCTCCGCGAAATTCTCTTTTCGGATAAGGGCTTTGTTGTTGTATTTGTGCCCCCACTCCTGTTGCAAGAAAGAGAGCTAAAAGAAGAATCAGTTTTCTCAGGTTCATAATTGGTTTTCATAAAAATGTGGTGCAAAGATACAATTTTGCTCCTCATTTGCAACGGTTAAGCAAGCAATTCAATCTTCGCAAGTGTTTTTAAGATAAAAGTTCCTTCCACTGTTAGGTTAAACGTTGCTGACTCACTATCTTTGCAGTCCAAGTAACGAAAACGCTTATGACTGATAGTAAATACATCTCTATAAAAGGAGCCAGAGTCAACAATCTGAAGAATATTGACGTAAACATTCCCCGCAACAAACTGGTGGTGATCACCGGTCTTTCCGGTTCCGGAAAATCATCGCTCGCTTTCGACACCCTCTATGCCGAGGGACAGCGTCGCTACGTGGAAAGCCTCAGTAGCTATGCCCGCCAGTTTCTGGGCCGAATGAGCAAACCCGAATGTGACTTTATCAAAGGCATTCCGCCCGCCATTGCCATCGAACAGAAAGTGAACAGCCGTAACCCGCGTTCCACCGTAGGTACCTCGACCGAAATTTACGAATACCTGCGCCTGCTTTATGCACGTGTGGGCAAAACCTACAGTCCCGTCAGCGGAGAGGAAGTGAAGAAGCACTCCATCGAAGACATTGTAAACTGCATGCTCTCTTATCCGGAAGGGACCCGCTATACCGTGCTGACACAGATTTACCTGCATGACGGACGCACGCTCGAACAACAGTTGGAGATCGACCGGAAGCAAGGTTTCAACCGTCTTGAAGTAAACGGCGAGATGGTGCGTATCGACGAATATGCTGCCGGCAAAGAAGACGTGGTATACCTGCTCGTCGACCGAATGACGGCAGCAAAATCCAAGGATGCCATCAGTCGTCTGACCGACTCTGCCGAAACAGCCATGTACGAAGGCGACGGCATGTGTATGCTTCGCTTTTATCAGCCGGACGGAACGACCCGGTTGCATACTTTCAGTACCAAATTCGAAGCCGACGGTATGACGTTCGAAGAACCGAACGACCAGATGTTCTCGTTCAACTCCCCGATCGGTGCCTGTCCCGTATGTGAAGGATTCGGAAAAGTGATCGGTATCGACGAGCACTTGGTGGTGCCTAACCGTTCTTTGTCCGTCTACGACGGAGCCATTGTCTGCTGGCGGGGCGAAAAGATGGGAGAATGGCGCGAAGAGCTGATCCACAATGCCGAAAAATTCAACTTCCCGATCTTTACTCCTTACTACGAGCTAACCGACGAACAGCGCCGGGTGTTGTGGGAAGGAAACCAATACTTCCATGGCATCAACGACTTCTTCAAGATGCTCGAGGAGAATCAGTATAAGATTCAATACCGTGTGATGCTGGCACGCTATCGCGGAAAGACGCTTTGCCCGAAATGCCACGGCACCCGTCTGAAACCCGAAGCGGGATACGTCCGCGTGGGTGGAAAGAACATTTCCGAACTGGTAGACCTGCCTATCACCGAATTGCAAAAATTCTTTGACTCGCTCACGCTGAACGAACACGACCAGGCCGTAGCCCGTCGTATCCTGACGGAAATCAACAGCCGCATCCGGTTCCTGATTGATGTGGGTCTGGGCTATCTCACCCTGAACCGCCTCAGCAATTCGTTGTCGGGCGGAGAAAGCCAGCGCATCAACCTGGCCACTTCGTTGGGAAGCAGCTTGGTGGGCAGCCTTTACATCCTCGACGAACCGAGTATCGGACTCCACAGCCGGGATACCGACCGATTGGTTCATGTGCTCCGCCAACTCCAGCAGTTGGGTAACACGGTCGTGGTGGTAGAGCACGACGAAGAAATCATCCGTGCCGCAGACTACATCATCGACATCGGTCCGAATGCCGGACGACTGGGCGGACAAGTAGTATACGAGGGTGACATGAAAGATTTAAAGAAAGACAGCAACAGTTATACGGTGAAGTACCTGCTGGGCGAAGAGACCATTCCCGTGCCGGAACACCGTCGTCCATGGAACAACTATATCGAAATAAAAGGTGCCCGTGAAAACAACCTGAAAGGTGTGAACGCCCGCTTCCCACTTAATGTGATGACGGTAGTGACGGGTGTTAGCGGTTCGGGAAAGAGCACACTGGTACGCGACATTTTTTACCGCGCGCTGAAACGCGAACTGGACGAATGCAGCGAGCGTCCTGGAGAATTTGTGTCCATCGAAGGCGACCTGCGCAATCTGCGCAATGTGGAGTTTGTCGATCAAAATCCCATCGGCAAGTCTTCCCGCTCCAATCCGGTGACCTACATCAAAGCATACGACGAAATCCGCAAGCTCTGGGCTGACCAGCCGCTCGCCAAACAAATGGGATATACCGCAGGACATTTCAGCTTCAACAACGAGGGTGGGCGTTGCGAAGAGTGTAAAGGTGACGGAACCATCACAGTGGAAATGCAATTCATGGCCGACCTGGTGCTGGAGTGTGAATCATGCCACGGAAAACGTTTCAAGGCCGATACACTCGAAGTGAAATTCCAGGATAAAAATATCTATGACGTACTGGAAATGACAGTCAACCAAGCTATTGAATTCTTTACGAAACACGGACAGAAGAAGGTTGTGAAGAAACTGATCCCCTTGCAGGATGTCGGTTTGGGATATATCAAACTAGGGCAATCTTCATCTACCCTGTCAGGAGGAGAGAACCAGCGCGTGAAACTGGCTTACTATCTGAGTCAGGAGAAAGCAGACCCGACGCTGTTTATCTTCGACGAACCTACTACGGGATTGCACTTTCACGATATACGCAAGTTGCTCGATGCATTCGACGCACTGATCCGACGCGGACACTCCATCGTAATCATCGAGCACAACATGGATGTCATAAAATGTGCCGATTACGTGATAGACCTCGGACCGGAAGGCGGAGATAAGGGCGGCAATATTGTGGCAACCGGAACGCCGGAAGAGGTGGCTGCCTGTGCGGCAAGTTATACGGGACAATTCCTGCAGGAGAAACTGAACCACTTGTAAAACAAGCAAGGGTTCTCTAATCAATTTTATCGGGAACTCACCACAAAGGGGCTGTCAAAAGTCTTTTCACCACAGAATACACAGATTATCAATATGGATAATCAATGACTTAAAATTCACCCTGTGTTACTCTGTGCCCTCTGTGGTGAGTTCCTTTTAAAAGAAAAATCAGAAGTAGAATCCGAAACCTACTTTCAGTCCGAACTTCGACAAATCACTGTCTTTGAAACTCAAATCATAATAGACAGCCGGTTCGATGGTAACAGTCCGTGTCAGGAAAAACGCATAGCCAGCCTCCGCACCGAAGGCAAAGTCGGTCGTGTCTCCTACTTTCCAGTTATAGCGATTCATCTTCAATCCGGCTCCGAGATAAATGCCGCATTTGTCGAAATAATATCTTCCACCCACACCCAGTGTGTACTTATCTTCCGGTTTGCTCCAATTGGCTCCGGCCGTGAGCATCAGTGCCACATTATCCACCAGGAAAGCACCGCCTTGCGCCTGCAACCCGAACTGGGTTTTCTCAGACTTGCTGTACGAAAGTCCAAGTCCCGTCACCGAGGGATTCACAATCCACTTTCCTTTCTCAAACTGTGCCTGTGCCGTCACTGAAACGACAAGCAGACATACGATCCACATTAATTTCTTCATAACGTTTCTACTTTTTCAGGTTATTCATATGTTCTTCCTCCCGGCGGCGCTGCTGCATCTGTTCTTTTTTTCTCAGCACCAGCCAGAGAACCAGAACAATGACATACGAAGCAGCCAGGGTGAGATATTTCTCTGTGTCGCTCACCTCATGATTGCGAGGCAGCAGATAAGCCGCTGTCGCAGATACATAGATCAGCAAGGCGACAGTAACCCAGGTTGACTTTTTTACTTTCTTCATCTTTATACGAATATCGAGTTTATTTTTTATACGAGTATCCAATCCCTTTTTTCCAAACAATAAACCAAACGGCTCCAATCAGTGTACAACCCCCTCCTGTCACATACGAAACCCAATGTGACAATCCTAATCCTTCGGGGGCGATGCAGATATAAGTGGAACAGACAGCTGTCATAAACAGAGCGGGAACCAATGTCAAACCATACCACTTGCGGGCACGCGCCAAGTAGACTGTGATGGCCCAGAGAGTAAAGACCGATAAGGTCTGGTTGGCCCAGGCAAAATAGCGCCAGATCATGTCGAACCCGTCTTTATCACGCAAACTGTAAAGCAACAGCCCGATGGCGACAATGAACATCGGCACACAAATATACAAACGGCGACGAATGCTTTTTTGTTCCAGTTTCAGAAAATCGGCTACGATCAGACGTGCCGAACGAAACGCGGTGTCGCCCGATGTAATAGGCGCCGCAATCACTCCCAGAATGGCAAGCACCCCACCTACCGCACCGAGCCAATCTTTCGTTATAGCGTCTACAATGACAGAGGCATTGTTCTCTTCCATACCGTGTTCACGATAAAAATAAGTCGCGGCGGCAGCCCAGATCAGCGCCACAATGCCCTCGGTAATCATGGCACCGTAAAAGACAGGACGTCCATGACGCTCAGAAGTCATGCAACGTGCCATCAGGGGGCTTTGCGTAGCATGAAATCCGGAGATGGCTCCACAGGCGATACTGACAAACATAATCGGGAAAATAGGTAACACGGCTGCTTCCGGATTAGTATTCTGTAATCCGTCCCACAACTCCGGGATGACCGGATGATGAACATAAAGCATCACCAGGATACCCACCGCCATAAACAACAAAGCTGCAGCGAACAAGGGATATATCTTTCCGATGATTTTATCGACAGGAAGCAGAGTGGCAAGAATATAATAGATGAACACCACAATGATCCAGAAAGTAGTGTCGAGACTGTCGGGAGTCAACTTCGCCAGCAGTCCTGCCGGTCCTGCCACAAAGACCGCACCTACCAGAATCATCAGGACAACGGTAAAACCCCGCATCACCTGCTTGGTAGTCATCCCCAGAAAACGGCCGACAATTTCAGGCAAGCTCTCACCACCGTTACGCAGAGAGAGCATTCCGGCGAAATAATCGTGTGTGGCACCGGCAAAGATACTTCCCAACACAATCCACAGATAGGAAGCAGTACCGAACTTCGCTCCCATAATAGCTCCGAAAATGGGGCCGAGACCGGCTATGTTTAAAAATTGAATCATGAAGATTTTCCAGGTAGGAAGGGGAATATAATCCACTCCGTCGGCATGTGTCAGTGCCGGGGTCTTTCGGTCGTCGGGGCCAAAGACACGCTCCACCAACCGTCCGTAAATAAAGTAACCTGCAATCAGAGCCAGCAGGCAAATCGTGAATGTAATCATGGCGTGTTGAATTGTTAATCAGCGCAAATGTAACATAATCTAAGGAAACTACACAACTTTACGAAGGGTTTTGCTAACTTTGCAAGCCTTCCGCTTACCGCGGAAGGCAGTTTAGAAGACGTTTCACCACAGATTACACGGATTAACACAGATTCATACGAATTCATACGGATTGATACGGATTCTTTAACCGGATTCTCAATGAAATAAATTATCAATCTGTGTTAATCCGTGTAATCTGTGGTGAACATCAAAACCATTAGATTTATGAATACCATCTATAAAAGCCATAACGAATCTTTCTCAGTGAAAAAGAGAGCCGGAAGAGGAACATCCCTCCTCTTTCTTTTTCTCCTCTCCTTACTTCCGCTCCATGCGCAGACCTCCCCGAAACACGAGGTACGGGCTGCCTGGATAACTGCGGTCTACGGACTGGACTGGCCA
>ULVM01030854.1_pt1 | contig 12531 bp, 9 predicted proteins | sample 1959451 | NCBI WGS metagenome assembly ULVM01 (sample SAMEA4835786, study PRJEB28245) | human gut metagenome | biome: gut microbiome; material: fecal sample | place: Denmark | collected 2008
ACGCAGTACGCCGTGGTAGAGCAGCAGCCAGCCCTCGCTCGTCTCGATGGGCACGGGACCCGCACCGATCTTCATGCACTGCCATGCCGACACCTCGAAGGCCGCGGGCGACATCACATGACGGTGGCGGCCCCAGAACTCCATGTCCGGAGACTCCGAATAGAAGATGTCCCCGAAAGCCGTATGCCCGTTGTCGCTCGGACGCGACAGCATGGCGAAACGGCCGTTGATCTTGCGGGGGAACAGCACGCCGTTGCGGTTGAAGGGGATAAAGGCGTTCTCCAACTGGTGGAACGTCTCGAAGTCGTCGGTCCACGCGATGCCGATCGTCGGGCCGTGGTAGCCGTTGCACCACGTCACATAATACTTATCCTCGATCTTGGCCACGCGGGGATCGTAACCGTAAACCCACTCGGCGATTTCGGGATCGGCGCCCACGAGTTTGAAATCCTCCTCGATATCCCACTTGATGCCGTCCACCGAAAAGCCGGCGTGGATGCGCATGCGGCGGTTGGTGTCGTCGCAGCGGAAAACGCCCGCATAATTATACTTGCCTTTCTTGAAGGGAATGACCGCCGAGTTGAAAATGCTGTTCGACGTCGAAAGCGCGTCGCGCGGGATGATCGGATTGGCCGAATAGCGCCACATCACTTCTTTGGAGCCGGCGGGACGATCCTCCCACGGCATATCCGGCATGGCCGGGCCTACGATTTTCAGGTTGTTGTCCATAGTTTTACGTTATCTGTTTATTCGTTGATCAATTCTTTGTCGATCTCCTCGGCCGCCACCTCTTCGGTATCGGGATGGGTGAAGGGAATGCGCGCGGCGAGCAGGAAGGCGGGAACCGTCGCCAGCAACGCCCACATGAAGAAGTAGTGATAGCCGCCCAAGTTGTCGCAAAGCCAGCCGCTGATCATACCCGGAAGCATCACGCCGAGGTTGGCGAGCGACGACCCAAAGGCGTAGTGCGCCATCTGGTGCGGGCCGGGCGCCACCTGCTGCATGATGAAGAGCGTGAGTCCCACGAAGCCGAAGCCGTAACTGAAATATTCGAACACGATGGCCGCGCAGATCAGCACGGGGCTCGAAGGCTGGAACCACGCCAGCAGCGCGTAGACCACGAACGGAACGTTGAAGATGCAGACCAGCGGGAACAAGGCGCGCCGCAGTTTGAGCCACGAAATGAAATAGCCGCCCAGAATGGACCCCACGACGAAGGCGATCACGCCGAACGTACCGTAATAGAGTCCGATCTGCTGTTCGGTAAGGCCCATGCCCTGCTGATCGAGCGGAGCGTTGAGGAACAGCGGCACGATCTTGATGACCAGACCTTCGGCGAAGCGGTAGAAGAGGATGAAGGCGAAATAGATCCAGATGTATTTCTTCTTGAAGAACTCCAGAAAGATGCGCTTCGTCTCGCGCATGGCGCCGCCGAAACTATCGGCGTGGGCCGTCGCGGCGCCGCCCGAAGGCAGCATGCGGATGTGGTACAGCCCAAGCAGGAAGAGAATGCCGCCGCAAAGGCCCATCACGGTCATCCACGCCTGCACGATTCCGACATGGTCCTTGAGCGCGCCGGCCAGATAGACCAGTCCGCCCATGGCGAAGACCTTAGCGATGTTGTAAAAGGCGCCCTGCCAGCCGATGAACTTGGCCTGCAGGTCTTTGGAAAGTTCGGTGATATAGACGCCGTCGGTGGCGATGTCGTGCGTCGCGCCGCTGAAGGCCACGACAGCCATCAGGGCGATGGCATAGGGGAAAAAGTTGGGAAGCGGAAGCGACAGGGCGACCAGCGCAAGTCCCAGACCCGAAACCAGCTGCGTGGCGACGACCCAGAATTTCTTGGTCCTGAACATCTCCATCAAGGGACTCCAGAAGGGTTTGAGCGACCACGGCAGGATAATCAGCGAAGTCCAGAGCGTAATGCGGGCATCGTCGATACCCAGCCCTCGGAACATCAGCGTCGCTACCATGTTTACGATAATAAACGGGAGCCCCATGGCAAAATAGACCGTGGGGACCCATGCCAGCGGCGATACTTTTCGGGAATTTGCAGACATCGGTTCTTTTCAGGTTAAGGTTAGAATTGATGCAAAGATAGTAAAACTTTTTGCAACCGCAGACGTTATTGCACCCCGTTCTGCGCCTTTGTTTCTATAAATAATACAATTTCACAAGACAGGTTACTAATCGAAATAACAAATTTTACATTCGAAACCGGGAAATCGGCCGAACAGGGTGCATGCACTCCGTCCGACCCGCCGGAAAGCACCGCCCGGACCGGAACACGCCCTAAGATCCGGAAGAGCGGCGGACTCAGGAAAAACGGAAGACAGACTCAGGCAGGCGGAAGAAAAAAAGCTCCCTTATGGGAGCTTTATATGAAAGGCCATACCGGAGATCACTTCGCCTTGGCCTCGCAGTAGGCGCAGCGGCACGAGCCGTCGGGCAGGCGGTGGAAAAGCCGGTCGACATCTTCGGTCGCCGAGATACAGCGCCGGTTGGAGCACTCCATCTCATTGACGACGTAGTCTTCGCTGAAAACGGGAGTCTTCTCGAAGGGCTTGTTTTCGTCGGCCCAGCGCAGCAGCGTAAGGATCAGCGCCATGCGTACGAACTTGCCGTTCTCGACCTGTCGGAAATAGGCTGCGCGGGGATCGTTGTCCACGGCGCGCGTGATTTCGTTCACGCGCGGCAGCGGGTGCAGGATAATCATATCCTCCTTGGCGGTTTCGAGCTTTCCGGGATCGAGCACGAAGCTGTTCTTCACGCGGTCGAACTCCTCCTCGTCGAGGAAACGCTCCTTCTGCACACGCGTCATGTAGAGTATGTCCAGTTCGGGCATCACCTCCTCCATGGTCTCGACTTCGCGGAATTCGAGTTTCGAATTCTCGCTCATCTCGGCCAGCATGTAGTCCGGAAGACGCAGCTCCTGCGGGGCGATCAGGATCACCTTGATCCCCGAATAGCGCGACAGCGCCTTGATGAGCGAATGGACCGTGCGGCCGAATTTCAGGTCGCCGCAGAAGCCGATCGTCATGTTGTCGAAACGCCCCTTCTCGCGCTTGATCGTCAGAAGGTCCGTAAGGGTCTGCGTCGGGTGGCTGTGGCTGCCGTCGCCCGCATTGATGACCGGAATTCCGGCGTACTGCGAAGCTACGAGCGGCGCGCCCTCCTTGAAGTGGCGCATGGCGATAATGTCCGCGAAACAGCGGATCACGCGTACGGTGTCCGCCACGGTTTCGCCTTTCGACACGGACGACGAATTGGCGTCCGAAAAGCCGATGACGCTGCCCCCCAGCTCCATCATGGCGGAGGTGAAACTCAGGCGGGTGCGGGTCGAAGGCTCGTAAAAGAGCGTCGCCAGCTTGCGCCCCTTGCACGCTTCGCTGTATTTGGCGCGGTTGGCGATGATATCTTCGGCCAGCGCCACGATTTGTTCGGTTTCGGCCACCGTCAGGTCGGTCGGGTCAATCAGGTGTCTCATAGGTTGTTTCATTTATCAAAATCGGGGTTTGCAGCCGGCCGGCGGCATGCTGCGGATTGCACGCGGCGCCGACCGGAGTGCGGAGGGAGCGCAAGCCGCATTTCCATGCCCCCAAGCGAGGTGCGGAAAAGCGTCGTGCGATCCCGGCAAACTATTTTTCCATCCAGCTTTCGTCCGACGGATTGTCGCGGAATTTCAGCAGACGGGCCTTGTCTTCGGGCTTGATGTATCCCTCCTCGGCGGCCACTTCCACCAATGCGTCGAGATTCGAGAGACTGTAATTGACGACGTTCGCCTCTTTCATGCGGTCCAGTCCCTTCTTCATGCCGTAGGTGAAGATCGACGCCACGCCCAGCACCTCGGCGCCGGCTTCGCGCAGGGCGGTCACCACCTCGATGCACGAACCGCCGGTCGAGATCAGGTCCTCGATCACGACCACCTTCTGCCCCTTTTCGAGCTTGCCCTCGATCTGGTTGCCGCGGCCGTGATCCTTCGAACCGCTGCGCACATAGCCCATCGGCAGGTCGAGGATCGTCGCGGTGATGGCGGCGTGGGCGATGCCCGCGGTCGAAGTCCCCATCAGCACTTCGGCTTCGGGAAAGCGGGTGCGGACGATCTGCGCCAGCCCCTCTTCGACGTGTCCGCGCACGACAGGCGCCGTCAGCGTCAGGCGGTTGTCGCAGTAAATCGGGCTTTTGATGCCGCTGGCCCATGTAAACGGCTGTTCGGGGCGCAGGAACACCGCGCCGATCGAAAGCAGGTCTTTAGCAATTGATTTCTCCATGATATTCTGTAGTTGTTTATTCCAGCGCCGAACGCAAAATCTTCTCCACCTCCTCGGCATAGATGCCGCCCTCGTGGACCTTCACGCCATCGACGTAAAACGTCGGCACATAGTAGTAATCGAATGTGTCAGCCAAATCGGACTGCTCCGACTCCTCGATCATTTCGATCGCCACCGGCTGCAGTTCGGGGTGTGCGGCCTTGGCCTCTTCGATGTAACGCAGCGCCTTGCGGCAGAAGGGACAGTTTTTCAGGTAGAAAAGTTTTACCGGTTTCATAATCGACTGTTTTTAATCGTGTTTAATCGCAAAATTCGCTTACGCACCTGCGGTACGCGGCCACGGGGTCCGCAGCGGCGGTGATCGGACGGCCCACGACGATGAAGTCGGAGCCGATCTCCCGCGCACGGGCGGGCGTGGTGACGCGCACTTGGTCCGCAACGTCTCCGTCTGCAAAACGCACGCCGGGCGTGACGGTCAGGAACTCTTTTCCGCAGGCTTCGTGCACCATGCCCGCTTCGAGCGGCGAGCAAACCACGCCGTCCAGCCCCGCGGCACGGGTGTTCTGCGCGTATTTGACGATCGTGTCGTTGATCGAAGCGTTGATAAGCAGCTCCTGCCGCATGCGCTCCTCGCTGGTCGAGGTGAGCTGCGTCACGGCGATCAGCAGGGGCCGCGTGCCGTCCTCGCGGGTAAGCCCTTCGAGGGCGTATTTCATCATCTCGACCGTTCCGGCCGCATGGACGTTGCACATATCGACGTCCAGACGCGACAGCACGGCCATCGCCTTCTTCACGGTGTTGGGAATGTCGTGCAGTTTGAGGTCGAGGAAAATCCGGTGGCCCCGGCGCTTGATTTCGCGCACGATGGCAGGGCCTTCGGCATAGAAAAGCTCCATGCCGATCTTGAGGAACGGTTTGCGCTCCTCGTCCCGGAACAGGTCGAGGAACTTGAAAGTGTCTTCCGCCGACTTGAAGTCGCAGGCGATAATTACGTCGTGTTGCATCATATCCGATTTTAACTTTATTCTACGATTCCTATAATGTCGCTCAGCCGCTCGATCCCCAGCCGCTCCATCTCGGCGGGCAGGGCTTCGACGATCTCCTTCGAGGCATAGGGATTCACCAGATTCGCAGCGCCGACCTGCACGGCCGTGGCTCCGGCCATCATCATTTCGATCACGTCGCGGGCCGTCGTCACGCCGCCGCATCCCATGACGGGTACGGAGCAGGCTTTGGCGACCTGATAAACCATCCGCACGGCCACGGGAAAGACCGCAGCGCCCGAAAAACCGCCCATCGTATTGGCGATCACCGCCTTGCGGCACCTCACGTCGATCCGCATTCCCAGCAGGGTGTTGATCAGGCAGATGCCGTCGGCACCGGCCTCTTCGCAGGCACGGGCGATCGAGACGATGTCCGTCACGTTGGGCGACAGTTTGATATAGACCGGTTTGGTGGTCACGGTCTTCACCGCGCGCGTCACCTCGGCCGCACATTCGGGCGAAGTGCCGAACGACATGCCGCCGTGCCGCACGTTGGGGCACGAGACATTGACCTCGATGATGCCGACCTGCTCCTCGCGGTCGATCCGCTCGCAGCAATAGGCGTACTCCTCGATCGAGAAGCCGCTGATATTGGCGATCACGGGTTTATGAAAGAAGCTCTTCAGGCGCGGTAGCTCCTCGGCGATCACGGCGTCGATGCCGGGATTCTGCAGTCCCACGGCGTTGATCATCCCCGCCTCACATTCGGCGATGCGGGGCGTGGGATTGCCGAAGCGCGGTTCGCGCGTGGTGCCCTTGAACGAGAACGAACCGAGGATGTTGATGTCGTAAAAATCCCGGAATTCGTTGCCGTATCCGAACGTACCGCTGGCCGGAACGACCGGGTTGTCCAGCTTCAGACCGCTCAGGGTGACGGACATATCCGGGGCAGGTTTTCCTGCCGGCCGGTTCTGTGCGATGAACTGCTTGCTTACCATATGATCTCCCCTTTCGTTAATACGGGGCCCTCCTTGCAGATGCGTTTGTTGCCGTATTTCGTTTTGCACGAACAGCCCATGCAGGCGCCGAAACCGCATCCCATACGCTCCTCGAACGACAGCTGGCCGTCCTGCGCGACCGAGTCGCACAGCGCGCGCAGCATCGGCAGCGGACCGCAGGCATAGAAGTAGTCGAAGTCGATGCCGTCGCCGGCGATGGCCGTCGTGACGAAGCCTTTCGTCCCGGCCGAACCGTCGGCCGTGGCGACATGCACGTCGCACCCCAGCGCCCGGAATTCGTCGGCGTAGAAGATCTCGTCCGCCGTGTTGAATCCCAGCACGACGCTCACCGGTTTGCCCTCCGCCAGCAGCGCTTTGGCCAGCTTGTAGAGCGGAGGCACGCCTACGCCGCCGCCCACCAGCAGGGGCCGCCGCGCATCGTTGGAGGTGTCGAAGCCGTTGCCGAGTCCCGTCAGCAGGTCCAGCTCCGCGCCCGCCGCCATGCGGCTCATCTGCTCCGTACCTCCGCCCACGACCTTATAGATGAGCGTGAGGGTCCGTGCATCGCAGTCGCACACCGAAATCGGACGGCGCAGGTAGCGGCCTTCGAGCGCGATATTGACGAACTGTCCCGGACGGACGATCCATTCGGTATCGCCCTCCAGCACCATGCGCCACACCGAGGCCGTCAGCGGCTCGTTCGCAAGAATCTTATAGATGCCTTTCTTATACATGTATTCCCTTTCGATTTTTGATCCGGAGAACAGCCCCCGCGCTTCGTTCGTTTCGCTCCGGACGGGACCGTATCCCGTTCGGAGCGAAAGAGGTGCGTACGGAAGGCGTCCTCACGCCGGAAATCACTTCGCGTCGATGGTCGAGACTCCGAAGGTGATCTCTTCGAGCACGTCCAGCAGCACCTGCACCGTTTCGAGCGCCGTGAAGATCGTCACGTTGTTCTCGACGGCTGTGCGGCGGATTTCGTATCCGTCGAGTCGGGTATTGTGCTGGTTGATGTCGATGGTATTGATCACGTAGCTCACGTGGCCCTGACGGAGCGCGTCGATGATCTCCGAACTGCCCTCGCTCAACTTGCGCCGCGTGCGGGTGCGGATGCCGTGTTCGCGCAGGAATTCGGCGGTCCCGGTCGTCGCCTCGACGTTGAAGCCGAGGTCGTAGAAACGCCGCACGAGGGGCAGCGCCTGCTCCTTGTCGTGGTCGGCGATGGTGACGAAGATCGTGCCGTAGTTGCAGACGTTCATGCCCGTCGCCTGCAACGCCTTGTAAAGCGCGCGGGTGAGCTTGTCGTCGTAGCCGATGGCCTCGCCCGTGGATTTCATCTCAGGCGAGAGGTAGGAATCCATGCCGCGGATCTTGGCGAACGAGAAGGCCGGCGCCTTGACGTACCAGCGTTTCTTCTCCTTGCCGTATACTTCGGTGACGCCCAGTTCCTTCAGCGTCTTGCCCAGAATCACCTGCGTGGCGATATGGGCCATCGGGACGCCCGTCGATTTGGAGAGGAACGGCACCGTGCGCGACGAGCGGGGATTGACCTCGATGACGTAGACTTCGTCGTTGCCGTCGAGGATGAACTGGATATTGTAGAGACCGATGATGCCGATCCGCAGACCGAGCTTCACCGTGTAGTCGATGATCTTGTCCTTGGCCTTCTGGCTGACGCTGAAGGTCGGATAGACGCTGATCGAGTCGCCCGAATGGATACCCGTGCGCTCGACATGCTCCATGATGCCGGGGATAAAGACGTCCTTGCCGTCGCAGATGGCGTCCACCTCAAGCTCCTTGCCCATGATGTAGCGGTCTACCAGCACCGGCGAGTCGTCGTTGACCTCGACGGCCGTCTGCAGGTAGTGGCGCAGGCGCTCCTCGTTCGAAACGATCTGCATGGCGCGGCCGCCCAGCACGTAGCTCGGACGCACCAGCACCGGATAGCCGATGCGGGCGGCGGCCTTCACGCCCGACTCGATGTCGGTGACGGCTTCGGCTTCGGGCTGCGGGATGCGCAGCTCCTCCATGATCGTCTCGAAGCAACCGCGGTCCTCGGCGTTGCGGATGGCTTCGCAGTCGGTGCCGATGATGGGCACGCCCAGCCGGGAGAGCGGCTCGGCGAGGTTGATGGCGGTCTGTCCGCCGAGCGACACGACGATCGCCTTCGGTTTTTCGAGGTGGATGACGTTCATCACGTCCTCGACCATCAGCGGCTCGAAGTAGAGTTTGTCGCTGGTGGTATAGTCGGTCGAGACGGTTTCGGGGTTGTTGTTGATGATGATGGCTTCATAGCCCGCTTCGCGGATCGACCAGATGGCGTGTACGGTCGAATAGTCGAACTCGACGCCCTGACCGATGCGGATCGGACCGGAACCGAGCACCACGATCTTCTCCTTGTCGCTCACCAGCGACTCGTTCTCGTCTTCGTAGGTCGAGTAGAAATAAGGCACGTAGGAGCTGAACTCGCTGGCGCAGGTGTCGATCATCTTGTAGACCGGGAAGATGCCGTTCTTCTCGCGCAGCAGGTACATGTCGTGCTGCGAGACACCCCACAGCTGACCGATGAACTTGTCGCTGAAACCCATGCGCTTGGCTTCGCGCAGCACTTCGATATCCATCGGAGCGGCCTCGACGACGCGCTCGAATTCGACGATATTCTTGAACTTTTCGAGGAAGAACATGTCGATTTTCGTGCGGTTGTAGATCAGCACCAGATCGACGCCGCCGCGGATCAGCTGCGCGATGGCATACAGTCGGTCGTCGGTAGGCTCGGCGATGTATTCCAGCAGCCGGTCGTTCGTCCAGTCTTCGAACTTCTTGTGGTAGATATGGCAGACGCCGGTTTCGAGCGAACGCATCGCCTTCAGCAGGCTCTCCTCCATCGTGCGGCCGATCGACATCACCTCGCCCGTGGCTTTCATCTGCGTACCGAGCTTGTTCGACGCGTCGCTGAACTTGTCGAACGGGAAGCGGGCGACTTTAGTCACAACGTAGTCGAGCGTCGGCTCGAAGCTGGCGGGCGTATTGGCTAGCATGATCTCGTCGAGGGTGAGACCCACGGCCACCTTGGCCGTAACGCGCGCGATCGGATAACCGCTGGCCTTCGATGCGAGGGCCGAGGAGCGCGACACGCGGGGATTCACCTCGATCAGGTAGTATTTGAACGACAGGGGGTCGAGTGCGAACTGCACGTTGCAGCCGCCTTCGATCTTCAGCTCGCGGATGATCTTCAGGGCGCTGTCGCGCAGCATCTGGAACTCCTTATTGGTGAGCGTCTGGCACGGCGCCACGACGATCGAGTCGCCCGTATGGACGCCCACGGGGTCGATGTTCTCCATGCAGCAGATGCTGATGGCCGTGTCGTTGTGGTCGCGCATCACCTCGAACTCGATCTCCTTGTATCCCTTGATGCTCTTCTCGACGAGCACCTGATGTACGGGCGAAAGGAACAGGGCGTGGCGCATCATCTCGCGCAGCTGCTCCTCGTTGTCGGCGAAGCCGCCGCCCGTGCCGCCCAGCGTATAGGCGGGACGCAGCACGACGGGATAGCCGATCTCGGCGGCGACCTCGACGGCCTCCTCGACCGACATGGCGATCTTCGACTCGATCACCGGCTCGCCCAGCGATTCGCACAGCTCCTTGAAAAGCTCGCGGTCCTCGGCACGTTCGATCGACTCGAACGAGGTGCCCAGAATCTCGACCTGACACTCTTTCAGAATGCCCTTCTTGGCGAGCTGCACCGCGAGGTTCAGACCCGTCTGCCCGCCCAGTCCCGGCACGATGGCGTCGGGGCGTTCGAAGCGGATGATCTTGGCGACGTATTCGAGCGTCAGCGGCTCCATGTATACCTTGTCCGCAATATGCGTGTCGGTCATGATCGTGGCGGGGTTCGAATTCACGAGAATCACCTCGTAGCCCTCTTCCTTGAGTGCGAGGCAGGCCTGCGTGCCCGCATAGTCGAATTCGGCGGCCTGTCCGATGACGATCGGACCCGAACCGATAACCATTACCTTCTTTATATCTCTTCTCTTAGGCATTTTTACGCTCCTCCATTATTTTGGTAAACTTTCTGAACAAATAGCCGCTGTCCTGCGGACCCGAAGCGCTCTCCGGGTGATACTGCATCGAGAAAACAGCGTCGCCGACACACTCCACGCCCTCGGCCGTGCCGTCGAGCAGGTTTACGTGGGTCAGCTCTAGCCCCGTACCGGCCAGTGAATCGACGTCCACGGCGTAGCTGTGGTTCTGGCTCGTGATCTCGATCTTGCCGGTGGCCAGATTCTTCACGGGGTGGTTGCCGCCGCGGTGGCCGAACTTCATCTTCACGGTCTTGGCGCCGTAAGCCAGCGAAATGAGCTGATGGCCCATGCAGATGCCGAAGATCGGCAGTTTGCCGCGCAGCTGCCTGACCAGCTCGATCACGGGCGTCACGTCCTGCGGGTTGCCGGGACCGTTCGACAGCACGACGCCGTCGGGACGGAAGGCCATGATCTCCTCCAGCGTCGAGTCGAACGGCACGACCGTCACGTTGCAGCCCACGCGGTTCAGCTGGCGGATGATGTTGTACTTGATGCCGCAGTCGACCGCCACCACGTCGTATTTGTGGTTGGGGACGCGCGACATCCAGCGTTTCTTGCAGCTCACGCGCGAAACCATGTCGTGGGGAAGGGCGTACTCGCGCACTTTGCGGAGCGCCTCTTCGAGGGGCGTGTCCGCGCCGGTGATAATCACCTTCTGGGTGCCTTCGTTACGGATGATGCGCGTCAGGGTGCGGGTGTCCACGCCCCAGATCGCGGGAATGTCATGCTCCTCGAAGACCTCGTTCAGGGTCTTCGTGTAGCGGAAGTTGCTCGGCGAGTCGTTGTACTCGCGCACGATCATGCCGCCGATGGTCGGAGTCTTCGTTTCGTAATCCTCGTCGGCCATACCGTAATTACCGATCAGCGGATAGGTCATCACGACCATCTGGTCCGTGTAGGAGGGGTCGGACATAATCTCCTGATACCCCACCATCGAGGTATTGAAGACGATCTCGTTAATGACCTCGCGGTCGGCGCCGAAGCCGTAGCCGTAAAACTCACGGCCGTTCTCCAAGACAATTTTCTTCGTAAATGGTTTCATATTTATTTTCGGTACGGGCTTTTCGCATCGCCCCTTTTTATGGATTTGTTTCGTTCTGTCGATCCGGATTCCGCTCCATATGAAACCCGGCATATCTATAATCCCGCTAAATCTCCCTTTGAGAAGTGAGACTTCACAACTGCAATCCATCATCCCGGTATGCCTCCCGGCCCCCGACGACCGTCAGCACGGCGCGGCCCTGCACCGGCCAGCCGGCGAAAGGCGTGGCGCGGCCCTTCGAGAGGAACGCCGCAGGGTCTATCTCGTACTGCGCGCCGAGGTCGAGCACCGTGAAGTCGGCTTCATCGCCGACGTTCAGGCCGCCGCCCAGACCGAATATCCGGCGGGGATTGTCGGACATCAGCGCAACAAGCTTTTCGAGCGTGAGCGTTCCCGGCAACACCATATATTTATACATCAGCGGAAAAGCGCACTCCAAACCCACGATTCCCATGGCGCTTCCGGCCAGTCCGCGCGACTTCTCTTCGGCGGTATGAGGCGCATGGTCGGTGGCGATCACCTCGATCGTACCGTCCGCGACGCCCGCGATCAGCGCGGCGCGGTCTTCGCGGCTGCGCAGCGGCGGATTCATCTTGAAGCGTCCGTCCTCCTGCAAATCCTCGTCGCAGAGCAGCAGATAATGCGGCGCCGTTTCGCAGCTCACACGCACGCCGCGGGCCTTCGCACGCCGCACCAGCTCGACGCTCTCCTTGGTCGAGACGTGGCAGACGTGATACTGACAACCGGTCTTTTCGGCCAGCGCGATGTCGCGTTCCACCTGCTTCCACTCGCTCTCGGAGCAAATGCCCTTGTGCCCGTGCGCACGGCAGTATTCACCGTCGTGGATATAGCCGCCCCGCAGCAGGTCGTCCACCTCGCAGTGGGCCACGATCGGCCGGCCGGCTTTTTCCGCCCGGCGCATCGCCTCCTCCATCAGTTCGTCGGACTGCACGCCGCGGCCGTCGTCCGAGAAGCCGACAACATCGGGCGCGAGGGCCGCGAAATCGACCAGCTCGCCGGCGCCCCGCTGCCCCATCGTGATACAGCCGTAAGGCACGACCCGCACCACGGCGTCGCGGCGGATGATCTCGGTCTGCGCACGAAGCGTATCGGGCGCATCGGGCGCAGGGTTCAGGTTCGGCATCGAACAGACCG
>ULVM01041428.1_pt1 | contig 12511 bp, 10 predicted proteins | sample 1959451 | NCBI WGS metagenome assembly ULVM01 (sample SAMEA4835786, study PRJEB28245) | human gut metagenome | biome: gut microbiome; material: fecal sample | place: Denmark | collected 2008
CCTCCAATTTATTTGTTCTTAGTCTTAATTTCTTTTTAGGTCTTTGCAATTACTGGTAACTATTCAGAATAGTTACAATTACTGAATGATTGCAAGGATATCGCTCTGTTTAACGATGATGTACTCTTCGTCATCCAGCTTTACTTCGGTTCCGGAATATTTAGAATAGATGACCTGATCGCCAACCTTAACTTCCATCTTTACTTCCTTGCCGTCTACAACACCGCCGGGGCCAACAGCAACAACTTCTGCCTGCTGGGGCTTTTCCTTATTCTGACCGGGGAGCACGATACCGGACTTGGTAGTCTCCTCTGCAACTAACTGTTTTAATACTACTCTGTCACCTAAGGGTTTCAAATTCATGACAATTGCCTCCTTATAACTATTTAAATATCATATTACTCTTCTTCATTTGTTAGCACTCATTTTTGTTGAGTGCTAATTTATATAGCTTATATTAGTTTTATATGCCGATATTTTCAAACCTATTCACAGTCATTTAAAATGCGAATCCTTTTATTTTCTCATTTTTTCTCTTGTTTTCTTCTGTTTTTATATTACATGTCTGAAAATGCGATTTAATATTTCGTTTATAATTCTGAAAATCCATATCCGACTTATCCTCTGCAAACTCCTATGCAAGCATGATTTATATCTGATGCATCGTATATGCAAAAAGCAGCACGGAATCCTATGATCATCCCAAGCTGCTCCTGTTCTGCTCTGTATTTACTATGTGACCCACTCGCCCTATGCGGTCTTGGACTCCTCATGCCATTTCTGCCACTTCTTCTTATAGATAAAGAAGCAGGGAATTCCTACGAATACCATTCCACCTAAAATATTGCCGATGGTAACGGGAATAAAGTTGTTCAGGCTGTGAAGCACTGTCAGCCCCTGGATCTGCTCGGCGGTCAGGCCGTAAGCTTCCTGTGCCTTTGCCACATAAGCGGGATTCTGTGCAGCCATCATGCCTACGGGAATGTAGAACATATTTGCAACACAGTGCTCAAAACCGCCGACTACGAATGCCATGATCGGGAAGAAGATCGCCCAGACCTTACCTACGATATCCGTAGCTGCCGCTGCCATCAGGATCGCAATACATACCAGAATATTGCACAGGATGCCGGAGGTGACTCCCTTCAGAGGAGAAATGCCTACCTTGCCGACTGCCACTTTGATGGCATAGGCACCCAAAAGCCCACCGGTGTAATCCAGATTACCGGAAAAATAAATCAGGGTATCAATGATCAACGCACCGATCAGATTGCTGAAGTAAACCACGATCAGATTGCGGATACATTCGAACCAGGTCACCTTTTTGCCTACCACATCCATGACGATCAAGCAGTTACCAGTAAAAAGTTCTCCGCCCACAAATACAATGATCATCAGTCCCACAGGGAAGATGATGCCTGCCACGAATCGTGCCAGACCTACATTGTCAATGGCATGTGCTGCGGTACTGCTGGTAGCTCCGCCCAGTGCGATGAACGCACCTGCCATAATGCCTAACAGGATCATCTTACCCAGGGGAAGATGCGCCTTGCCCTCTCCTGCCTTCATGTTGGTATCAATGACTTCCGACGGGGTATTAAAATGCTGTTCCATAGATTCCCTCATTTCCGTACAGCCCTTATCTGCCGTACTTTCTTATACTCATATAACGCCTATATTACACGAAAGCTGCGCAGAAAAGCAAGCTTTTCCCAGTATGTACCTGATTATATACATTTTTCTCATTTTCTTCTGCACTTTGTTTTCTAAGCAAAATTATTTTTGCAATTTTTTTGCCGATTTTTGCAAAAAAGTGGTAGACAAAAGCCAAATTGTGTACTATACTAAACATGTTCGGTGATAGCCGAACCGCTTATATAAGTAGATTTCCGGAAGAATTCCCCTTTTACACAATTAAAGTGGCCGCAGGTTTCCCGCCTGCGGCTGCTTTAATTGTGTTATAAGTTATTTTTTGTGGTTTCCTTTGGAATTGCAAAAGTTTTTGCAAAAATTTGAAATTTTCACTTGCTAAATAGTAAACATCTATGCTATAATAGTTTTCGTCAGTGATTCAACTGATACAATTTCATAGGGGAATAGTACAGCGGTAGTGCGGCGGTCTCCAAAACCGTTAACGGGGGTTCGATCCCCTCTTCCCCTGCTAAGAAAAGTCGATGTTATCGGCTTTTTTTGTTTCTGTTTTGGATACTATTGGATACAATTTCACCCCGGCACGACGCGATTTATAGACCCGCGCCATGCCGGGGTGTTGTCTTTGCAGCTATATTATCAGATCTCCTCTTTCTCCGAATCCGGCGCGATCACGGACCCTATCGCGGTCGCGTAATCAGAGTACTCCGGAATGCTGATCTTCACGTCCCACAGGCTCTTGAAGTCCTCGATGATCTGGCGGCACTCGAAGAATTTGGTCAGACCACCGATGAGGATGTAATCCTTGATGCCGGTGTTCACGGAGGCTAAAATTCCTGCCTGACAGATGTTCTCGATGACCATATGTACAATACCGGCTGCGATGTCTTCGGGCTTGGACTGGGCATCTGCTTTGCCGAAGTTGGATGCAGTCACATCCAGGTTCAGACCCGGGAGCTTTTCCTTGGCGAGATCGCCGATCCGCAGATCGATCTTCGTCACATCACCCTTGCGGGACAGGGGTACGATCTCATGGATGTCTCCGGTGTTCAGCATGATCGTGGACAGTCCGCAGATGGTTCCGCCACCCAAGCCGACACCGCCTAAATGCTTCATCTCATTTTCAGTTACTTTGACGAAGAAGCTTCCGGTGCCCATGCTGATGACAATGACTTCCTTTTTATCCGTGAGGTAATAACCGCCGGTTCCGGTGGCTATGAATTCGTCTACCTTATAGGTAGGACGATCATATACCGCTTTCTCCACATACTTGCTTCCAACGCCGGTGATGTAGACACCTTCTACGTCCGACAGTTCCAGGTTGTTCTCGTACAGGTATCTGCCGAATGCGCCATAGAGAGATGCCACCTGGCTGTCTGCCTTGACCGCCATGGGCGGAAGCATATGTTTCCCTTCAAAAGCTACGATCTTCGTTGTGCTGCTGCCGATATCAATTCCTATTTTTACAGGCATGTTTTGCCCTCCTCATATCTTTTGACCATTCCTGGTCTCTTTTTCAAATGCATTTTACAGTTTAGAATCATCAGCCAAATACTTTATCGACCGCATCCTGCACGGAGCTTACGCCGATGACCCGGATCTTACTTCCCTTTTTGCACTCTTCCAGTGACACGTAAGGCACCACGCATTCCTCGAAGCCCAGCTTCTCCGCCTCTGCCACACGTTGTTTTGCCATGCTGACTGCACGGACTTCACCGCTTAAGCCTACTTCTCCGAAGGCAACCATCTTCGGGTTCAATGCCTTATTCCGGAAGCTAGACAGAATCGCCAGCACGATCCCTAAGTCAATCGCCGGCTCCTGGATCTTGATACCGCCGGTGATATTCACATAGGCATCACAGGAGGATAACTGTACTCCCGAACGCTTCTCCAATACTGCCATCAGGAGATTTACGCGATTAAAATCCGTACCGGTGGTCTGTCTTCTGGGAATGCCGAAATTACTGTGGCACACCAGCGCCTGTAGCTCGATCAGAAGCGGTCTGGTGCCCTCCATGGTACATGCCACCACAGAACCGCTGGCATTCTCCGGTCGACCGTTCAACATATATTCCGAAGGATTCTTGACCTCTGCCAGCCCCGTCTCCCGCATCTCGAAGACACCGATCTCATTCGTGGATCCAAAACGGTTCTTTACGCCCCGCAGAATACGGTAGGACGCATGTCTGTCCCCTTCAAAATAAAGTACCGTGTCCACCATATGTTCCAACACTCTGGGACCTGCCACCGTACCTTCCTTGGTCACATGACCTACAATGAAGATCGAGATTCCCAGTCCTTTCGCCAGCTGCAACAGGATGCCTGTGGATTCCCTCACCTGGGATACGCTTCCCGGTGCCGCCGACACATTTTCGTTGTACATGGTCTGAATAGAGTCAATGATCACGACCTCCGGTTTACTCCTGCGGATCACTTCACTGATAATGTCCAGATTCGTCTCGCACAGTAGGAGCATATGCTCCGAAAAAGTGCCCAGGCGATCCGCCCGCATCTTGATCTGTACCTTGGATTCCTCTCCGGAGATATACAGTACCTTATGTCCCGCCGCAGACAGATTATGACAGACCTGCAATAACAGTGTGGACTTACCGATTCCGGGGTCTCCGCCTACCAGTGTCAGGGATCCCTGCACGATACCGCCTCCCAGCACCCGGTCCAGTTCTTTGATCCCGGTGAGGGTCTTATTCTCCTCCCGGATGGCGATCTCGGACAGTACACAGGGTTCTGATGCCTCTCTTCTGTCTCTCTTCGCACCGTTTCCGGTATTCTTTAATTCTGTTTTATCTATCGTCTCTTCCACGAAAGTATTCCACTCTCTGCAACCGGGGCATTGTCCCAGCCATTTCGTGGATTCATAGCCACAGTTCTGACAAAAAAAAACGGTGGCTGTCTTACCTTTTGCCATGCTCTCTCCCCAATCGTTATAAAAAAGAGCCCAGTCACGAAGTACTACAATATCCTCCGTGCCTGGACTCCTTTGCAGTGCGTCCTTACGCTTCTACGATCTTAACAGGTACTTCACCTGCTGCTTCCAGTTCTACGCTTAAGCTCAGCTTGCCGCCAAGTCCGGTCTTCATGGTTCCTACGTTCTTGCCGTCGATCAATACTTCGTACTCGGTATCATCCTTCAGACCTACGGTGATCTGGGAATCCTCATCACCCTCTACGATGAACTCCACACTGTTGTCAGATTCCTTAAACTCCAGCACACTGGTTCCGGGAACAGATTCATATAAAAACATGCCGTTCTTCTCTAACTTTGTCATCTCATTGTAGGTCTTAACCTTCAGCAGATCTCCTGCATGCTCATAATCTTCTACCTTTGCCTTCTTGGCCAGCTTGTGATTACCAAAGCTGATAGATCCGTCTGCTTCACTGCGAAGTATTTCTTCCACTACTGCCATCTGTCTGTCCTCCTGAAAGTAACTGCATCCGCAATCTTTCTCTTTTGTCCTTTGCGAATGGGGTTTTGAATAGTTACAGTATAATATATCTCACACTGTTTTTCTACAAAAAATTTTATTTATTTTTAACCGTAAATACCACTTTTCCTTCCTTAAATCCGGCGGATACTTTATCTCCCGGTACCACCTTTTTCTGCAGGATTTCCTCTGCCAGAGCATCCTCTACCACCGACTGGATCGCACGCTTTAAAGGTCTTGCCCCCATCTTGTTATCCGCATATTTGGATACCAGATGTTCCTTCAGCGCCGCGGTGATGGTCAGATGAATTCCCAGCTGGTTCTCACATCTCTTATAGAGATTGGCTGCCAGCAGATTCACGATCTCCTTCATGTTCTCATTATTCAGCTGATGGAACACGATAATGTCATCAATACGGTTGATAAATTCCGGCTTAAAGCTGTGCTTTACCTCTTCCATGACACCCGCTTTCATCTTCTCGTAATCTTTGGTCTCGCTCTTCTCTGTGGCAAAGCCCAGATTCTTGGGATCCACGATACGCTGTGCACCCGCGTTGGAAGTCATGATCAGTACGGTATTTTTGAAGCTGACCTTACGTCCCTTGGAGTCCGTGATATGACCGTCATCCAGCACCTGTAAAAGTACGTTAAATACATCGGGATGAGCTTTCTCGATCTCATCGAACAGCACGACGGAGTAGGGATTGCGGCGTACCTTCTCGCTTAATTGTCCGCCTTCTTCGAATCCCACATATCCGGGCGGTGACCCGATCATCTTGGAGACTGAATGTCCTTCCATATATTCGGACATATCGACACGGATCATGGCATCCTCGGAACCGAACATTGCCTCTGCCAGTGCTTTGGACAGCTCTGTCTTACCCACACCGGTAGGTCCTAAGAACAGGAAAGAACCAATGGGACGGTTGGGATCCTTCAGGCCCACACGGCCTCTGCGCATTGCCTTAGCCACTGCCGTCACTGCTTCTTCCTGACCGATGACACGCTTGTGCAGGGTCTTCTCCAGCTTTAACAGCCGCTCGCTCTCTTTTTCCGCCAGCTTCTGTACGGGAATCTTGGTCCACTGGGCAACAACCTCGGCAATCTCGTTCTCGCCGATACTTAAAGTGCTGCCTGCTTCCTGTTTTTCCCGTTTCTTCATCAGGCGCTCCTGCTTTTTCACCAGAGCATCCTGCTTCTTTTTAATCTCTGCCATCTGGTCAAAAGCTTCCATGCGGATGGCTCTCTCCATCTCCTGATCCATCTCATGGATCCGGTCAGAAATCTCCTTTGCCTTATCCGGCACGTCCAGCGCATGCAGTCTGGCACTGGCTGCCGCCTCATCGATCAGATCGATGGCCTTATCCGGCAGATTACGATCGTTAATATAACGGCTGGACAGTCTGACTGCAGCTTCGATGGCTTCCGGGGTAATCTCCACATGATGGTGATCTTCATATTTTCCCTTGATGCCTTCCAGAATGCGGACAGCCTCTTCCTCTGTGGGTTCTTCGACAGTCACCGGCTGGAATCTGCGCTCCAGCGCTGCATCCTTCTCAATGTATTTGCGATATTCTGCAATGGTGGTTGCACCGATTAACTGGATTTCACCTCTCGCCAGGGAAGGCTTCATGATGTTGGATGCGTCAATGGCACCCTCTGCCCCTCCAGCTCCGATGATCGTATGCAGTTCATCCAGGAATAAAATAATATTCCCGTCCTCCGTTACTTCTTTTAATACTTTCTTGATCCGTTCCTCGAACTCACCGCGGTACTTACTGCCCGCTACCATTCCCGACAGGTCCAAGGTCAGTACTCTCTTATTCTGTACGGTAAAAGGCACATCTCCCGCTACGATCCGGGCTGCCAGCCCTTCTACCACAGCGGTCTTACCTACACCGGGTTCTCCGACGAGACAGGGATTGTTCTTCGTGCGGCGGCTTAAGATCTGTACGACTCTGCGGATCTCTTCTTCTCTGCCCACGACAGGATCCAGCCTGCCCTCTCTTGCCAAAGCCGTCAGATCTCTGCTGTATTGTTCCAGAGTAGACTGCTTTGCCTTGCGGTCGCCCTTTTTCCCCAGATCTTCCTTATACAGATTGCCATCCTGTCCGATGGCGATCAGGGTATCCACATATATTTTCTGTACATTGGCCCCCAACGTGTTCAACAGACGTACAGCAACATTCTCGCCTTCTTTGATCAGTGCCAGCAGCAGATGCTCTGTGCCGGTCTGTTTCTGTCCGAAACGGGCTGCCTGACGGTGTGCTTCCTCCAGGATTCTCGCCGCTCTGGGAGAATACCCTTCTCTGTCCTTCACTGCCACACCGTTTTCAAAAGCGATCAGATCCCGGATCATTTCCATGACCTGGTCTATTTCCACGCCGTTATCCATTAATACTTTGGCTGCTACACCGGACTCTTCCTTTAAAAGTCCCACCAGAATGTGTTCGGTTCCGATATAGCCCTGTTTCAGGCTTCTGGCACATCTGCCTGCCTGGGCAAGCGCGTTCTGCGCTTTATCCGTAAACTGTGACTGCATCAATTCAGTCCTCCATATTCTTCATATATTTCATCAATCAGCTCATGCACTTCCTGCCTGGAAATATTTTTACAGCTGCTCTTAGCCAGTATTACCTGCAGTTCCTTCCGTAATTCATCCACTGCACGCATCCGGTCCACATCCAGAGCGATCACTGCGCCCTTTCGTCTGTCTACCTTGACATAGCCTTCCTGCTTCAGGACCGTGTATGCCTTATTTACAGTATGCATATTGATCCCGATGGTATCCGCCAGCTGCCTTACACTTGGCAGGGAATCTCCTTCATGAAATTGTGACGTGGCAATTCCCATGATGATCTGATTGCGCAGTTGCATATAGAGCGCTTCATCACTGTTGAAATCTATCTCTATTATCATCAAAATCACTCCCTTCCCATGTCACCGATTGTTATACGTTTATTATAACAGTGAAGGCGATACTGTCAACCGTAGACCCGGAAAGTTTATCAAAATTTTAAAAAGAAAGCGGCATCCCACTTTCGTAAGATACCGTTCTCTTTTATGATTACTCAGATTTTTATTGTTCTTCGTCACCGTCCCAGTTAAGGAATTCGAATTCAAATTCGTCATCATCGGACATGAAGTTCTTGGACTTCCAGCCGGGATCCTGATTGCCTTCCTTCTGTACAGGTCTGGTCGGTCGGTCTACCTGGGGCGCCACGGAACGCTGGCTCTGGGGTGCTACGGGTCTTGCTCCCTGTCCTGCTGGTCTTGCCTGCTGATCTGCCACAGGTCTGCTGCTCTGTCCTGCGGGTCTTGCCTGCTGCCCTGCGGGTCTTGCCTGCTGCCCTGCAGGTCTTGCTCCCTGTCCTACAGGTCTTGCTCCCTGCCCTGCGGGTCTTGCCTGCTGCCCTGCCATAGGTCTTGCTCCCTGTCCTACAGGTCTTGTCTGCTGCCCTGTTACGGATCTCTGTCCCTGTCCCGTGGGTCTTCTCTCTGCACCTACTTCATGCATTACCTTCTGTGAGCCCTGGGGTCTGCTACTCTGTCCCGCCGGTCTGCCGCCCTGAGGTCTACCGGTTTTCGGTCTGTCCACTCTTCTTCTGCGGACGCTTTCCTCCGCATCAGAGAAGTCAGCCGCATCCATCATATCCTTGATTTTAAAGATCAGCAGTGTTACTGCCGCTGCCAGAAATACTAACAGAATCACCAGTACAATGATGACCGCCTTCTGGCTCTTTAATTTCTTCTGATCTGTGTCAAACTGTGCGTTGATCTCCGTGATCTGATCTATGGAATTGAACAGGTCTTCGATCTTGTACTGCTTCTGTCCTGCCATATCTAACAGATACCAGGCATCTCCCTGTAACTGGGTATCCCAATCCTTTGATGTCGTCTGGGTATCCTCGGGCTGTTCTTCCACAGGCTGTTCCTCTGCGGGCTGTTCTTCCACAGGTGCCTGCAATTCTCCGGACAATGCCACATAATCGGAACGGATAAATCCGGTCACCTCAATACTGTTGGATATAAAGGTTATCTGATACCATGTCTTGCCATCGGTACCGGTAGCCTGACCGGTGACGGTCAGCGCCATTCCGTTCTCCGCAGTAGTCACAATCTGGCTGGTAGTAGAAGCATTGCTGCGCACACGTACGGACTGTCCGCCGGTTACGGTAGCACTCAGAGGCTCCACTGCTGTAACCTCCACAGGGGTCTCATTCACAGCAGGCGCCGGTGTCGCTGTGGTCGTAGTCGTTGTAGTCGTTGTAGTCGTTGTTGTACCTGAAGAAGACGACGGGGTAGATCCGTCGGTAATGCTTACCAGGTCGGAACGAATATATCCCAGCGTATTCGCATCCACATATACTTCATACCAGGTATAACCGTCTGCACCCTTGGTCTGACTCTTGATGGAGATTGTCTTATCCTTGGACGCACTTCCGATGACTTCACTGGAAGAGTCCGCACTCTTACGGATCTTGGCACTGGATGCCGTTACCTTGGCCGCACTCTCCGCATGACTGACGATTGCCAGATCCCCCGCAAAAAGTCCTGCTCCCAACACAAGTACCAGTGCAAGCATTCCCCAGAAAGCTTTACATTTACTTATTCTCTGTACTGTCTTTTTCATCTGCAACTCCTTTTGTATCCTGACCTTGCCTTACGCTTCATCAATTGCCTTGCCAATGTCATGACGCATGTATTTATTCTCGAAAGAGATCCATTCCGTTGCCGCATAGGCATTGGCACGTGCCTCCTTCAGGGTAGCTCCCTTTGCTGTCACTCCCAGAACGCGACCACCGTTTGTGACGATTCCCTTGTCCGTAAGCTTCGTTCCGGCATGGAAACAATAATAACCGTCTTTTCCATCGAAGTTCTCCAGACCGTTTATCACGAATCCCTTCTCATAGGATACGGGATAGCCGTCGCTTGCCAGAACCACACATACCGCAGCATTGTCTTCAAACTGAAGGTCGATCTGATCCAGTGTGCCATCCACACAGGCCTCCATCACTTCGATGATATCGTTCTTCATACGGGGCAGTACCACCTGCGCCTCCGGGTCGCCGAATCTGGCATTGTATTCCAGTACCTTGGGACCGTTTTTTGTCAGCATCAGTCCGAAGAAGATGACTCCCTTGAAAGGTCTGCCTTCCGCTGCCATGGCATCCACGGTAGCCTGGTAGATGTATTTCTTACAGAATGCATCCACTTCCTCGGTATAGAAGGGGCTGGGAGAAAAGGTCCCCATACCACCGGTGTTCAGACCCTGATCACCGTCCTTCGCTCTCTTATGATCCTGCGCGGAAGTCATGATGCGGATAGTCTTGCCATCTACAAAAGAAAGAACACTGACTTCTCTGCCGGTCATGAACTCTTCGATGACCATACGGTTGCCGGCTGCGCCAAACTTTTTATCCAGCATGATCTCATCCACGCCTGCCAGTGCTTCTTCTAAAGTATTGCAGATCAATACGCCCTTGCCCAGTGCCAGACCGTCCGCCTTCAGCACGATGGGGAAGCTTGCCTGCTCCTTCAGGTACTTAACAGCATCCTCCGCGTTATCGAAATTCTCATAAGCCGCAGTGGGAATGTTGTATTTCTTCATCAGATCCTTGGAAAAAGCTTTGCTTCCTTCCAGGATGGCTGCATTTTTACGGGGTCCGAAAGCACGCAGGCCCTCTGCCTCCAGTGCATCCACCAGTCCGCCGACCAGGGGATCATCCATACCTACGATGGTCAGGTCAATTGCCTGTTCCTTCGCAAATGCCACGATCTTGTCGAATTCCATGGCTCCGATGGGAACACACTCTGCGATCTGACCGATTCCGGCATTGCCCGGAGCACAATAGATCTTATCCACTTTAGGACTTTTTGCTACACAGGCTGCAATGGCATGCTCTCTGCCACCACCGCCTACGATCAATACTTTCATACCCATATCTTCTGCCTTCCTTAATTTTTGCTGTTTGTATGCTTTACTTTGCCGTCTGCCACGCAGATCCGTCCGTTGGCAATATCATCTATCGCCTTCGGCAGAAGCAGCCACTCTGCCTGCTCCATGACACGTCTCTGTAAGATCTCCGGGGTATCATCATCTTCCACCGCCACTGCCTTCTGTGCAATGATGGGGCCCTCGTCCATGCCTTCATTCACAAAATGTACCGTAGCTCCGGTGACTTTCACACCGCGCTCCAGTGCCTTTTCATGCACATGTAGTCCGTAGTATCCCACGCCGCAAAAAGAGGGGATCAGGGACGGGTGGATATTGATGATCCGGTTGCTGTATTCGTGTACCATTGCCTCCGGGATCTTCACCAGGAAACCTGCCAGTACGATTAAGTCCGGAGTGAATTCCTTCACCTTTGCAAGCAGTGCCTCATTAAATACCTCTCTGCTCTCATAATCCTTCGGAGACACACAGACCGCGGGAATTCCCGCATTGCGTGCTCTCTCTAAGCTCTTCACCGTCTTGTTATTGCTGATGACACCCACGATCTGTGCGTTTTTAACCTTACCGGCTGCAATGGCATCAATGATTGCCTGTAAATTCGTGCCGCCGCCGGATACCAGTACGACTACTCTTAACATATGGTCACACCCTTTTCACCGGCTTCGCAGGTACCTACCACATAAGCAGTCTCTCCTGCTGCCTTCAGAGCTTCCAGAGTCTTATCCACATCTGCGGGATCCAGTGCCAGTACCATGCCCAGACCCATGTTGTAAGTATTATACATCATCTCGTCTGTGATATTGCCTTTCTTCTGCATCAGGCGGAAAATAGCAGGTACTTCGTAGCTGTCTTTCTTCACAACTGCACGGATGCCGTCGGGAAGCATTCTGGGGATGTTCTCATAGAAACCACCACCGGTGATATGGCTGCAGCCCTTTACCTTAACGCCTGCGTTCTTCACAGACTTCATAGCCTTCACGTAGATTCTGGTGGGAGCAAGCAGTGCCTCACCAAGAGTCTTGCCCAGCTCGTCATAATAGGTATCCAGGCTCTCTTTTGTCATATCGAATACTTTTCTCACCAGAGAAAAACCATTGGAATGTACACCGGAGGAAGCAATGCCCACCAGTACATCACCGGACTTGATATTCTCACCGGTGATCAGATCCTTACGTTCTACCACGCCTACTGCAAATCCTGCCAGATCATACTCATCCTCGGGCATCAGTCCGGGATGCTCTGCGGTCTCACCGCCTACCAGTGCTGCGTCAGACTGCTTACAGCCCTCTGCCACACCCTTTACGATGGTAGCGATCTTCTCGGGGATATTGCGTCCGCATGCAATATAATCCAGGAAAAATAGAGGTTCGCCGCCTGCACATGCCACATCATTCACACACATGGCTACACAATCGATACCGATGGTATCATGCTTGTCCATTAAAAATGCCAGCTTCAGCTT
>ULVM01036884.1_pt1 | contig 12499 bp, 6 predicted proteins | sample 1959451 | NCBI WGS metagenome assembly ULVM01 (sample SAMEA4835786, study PRJEB28245) | human gut metagenome | biome: gut microbiome; material: fecal sample | place: Denmark | collected 2008
TCAAAGGCACCCAGACGGGCGTTTCGTCCGACGTGGAGGGCAATTACGAAATCGTCGTTCCCGGTCCGGGTTCGGTGCTGGTATTCAATTATCTGGGCTACCAGCCTCAGGAGATCGCGGTCGGCAACCGGACGCAGATCGACGTGCGGCTCGCCGAGGACAACAACGTGCTGGACGACGTGGTGGTCATCGGTTACGGCACCCAGTCGCGCCGCACGCTGACCAGCGCCGTCTCGAAGGTGAGCGGCGCCGATCTGGAAGGCGTTCCGGTCAATTCGATCGGCGATGCGCTGAAGGGCAAGGTTCCGGGCGTACGCGTCTCGACGGCCAACAACCAGCCGGGCAGCGATCCGGTGTTCCTGATCCGCGGCGGTTCGTCAATCAACCAGTCCAATGCGCCGATCATCATCGTGGACGGCGTTCGCCGCGAGATGACCGGACTCAATACGAACGACATCGAGTCGATCGAGATCCTGAAGGACGCCGCTTCGGCGGGTATTTACGGAGCCAGCGCGTCGAACGGCGTGATTCTGGTGACCACCAAGAAGGGTAACCGCGCCAAGGGGCCCCAGATTACGTTCGAGGCGCAGGCCGCATGGACCTCGCCCGCGACGAAATTCGACCTGATGGACGCCCGCGACTATGTCGTCACCATGCGCCGCGCGCTGAACGACTGCCCCGGATATACCTACGGACAGCAGGTGCTGACGGGCGCCAACTCGGCCGGTATCGGCAACGGCGATTCGTCGATCTGGACGACCCGCTACCTGCAGGAGGGCGAAAGCGTGCCCCGCGGCTGGAGTTCGGTGGTCGATCCGGTCGATCCGTCGAAGATCATCGTTTTTCAGGATAACGACCAGCAGAGCCAGTGGTTCGACGACTCCTACTGGATGCAGTACTACCTCGGCGTGAACGGCGGCAGCGACAAGGTGACCTACGCCGCTTCGGCCAGCTACATGAAAGACGGCGGCATCGGCATCAACACCGATTTCTCCCGCTTTACGTTCCACGGCAACACCTCCTTCAAGATCACCAAGAGCCTTACGGCCGGTACGACCTTCGACTACTCGGAGACCAGCGGCAACGAGATCCCTTCGAGCGGCATCGGCAACTACTGGACGATTCTGGGCCGCGGCATGTTCATGCCCGCCACCCACCGCGACTACCTCGAAGACGGCCAGCCCGGTCAGGGCACCAACAGTACGACCATCTCGGCGGCATGGTTCGACCGCTACTATACCAACAACTATGTGACCCGCCGCTCCACGGCCAACTTCAACCTCAAGTGGGACATTGTCGACGGCCTGTCGGCTTTCGCCCAGATCGCCAACCACAACTCCTACAAGAACAGCTACCAGTATCTGGCCGGCAACGCCATCAGCCAGACCCGCCAGACCTACGAAGGGTGGTCGCAGACCAACCGCCTGAGTTTTCAGGCGCACGTCGATTACAACAAATCCTTCGGCGACCACAATCTCAGCGCCATGGCCGGATACGACTTCCTCAAGCGCAAGATCAACGGCATGTCGATGACCGTGCAGGGCGCCGAGTCCGACAAGACCCCGACGCTGGGGGCGGGCACCACGCCTACCGCATGGACCGACACCCAGACGCCGTGGTGCCAGATCTCCTATTTCGGACGTCTGAACTACAACTACAAGGAGAAATACATGCTGGGCTTCACCATGCGCGCCGACGGTTCGTCGCTCTTCGCCAAGGATAACCGCTGGGGCTATTTCCCCGCTGTTTCGGCCGGCTGGGTCGTTTCCGAGGAGAAGTTCTGGAACGTCGAGAAGTTCAACCAGCTGAAACTCCGCCTGAGCTACGGTCTGACGGGTAACAACAACGTCGATTATTACGACACGCTCGGTGCCTACAGCGTGACGGGCATCTATGCCGGTTCGGGCGCTACGCTCGCTTCGACGCTGCCCAACCTCGGCCTGACGTGGGAGAAGACCAAGCAGTTCGACATCGGTCTCGACATGGCGTTCTTCAACAACCGCCTGCGCGTGGCCGCCGACTATTACAGCAAGAAGTCGGAAGACCTGCTCTTCGACGTCTCGCTGCCCGATACGTCGGGATACGGCTCGGCCATGCAGAACGTCGGTTCGATCCGCTTCTACGGGCTCGAATTCGAAATTTCGTCGGTGAACGTCAGCACCAAGAACTTCAGCTGGACGACCGACTTCACCTACTCGTTCAACGCCAACAAGGTGCTGTCGCTGCCCGACGAGTATTACTATAAGGATATCGACGGCAAAGACGCATGGCGCATCGGCGGCTATACGATGTCCGAGTCGGGCTACCGCTTCGGCGGCACGGCCGTCGGCGAGCCGCTGGGACGCATCTACGGCTACAAGACCTCCCATATCATCGAATCCGAGGCGCAGGCCGACGCCGCGCTTTACGACTCCAACTCGCACGGCTACCGCCGTTCGGACGGCCTGTCGATCGCCGGACGCAAGGACGTGGGCGACTACGAGTGGAAAAACCGCGCGGGGTCGGCGCTTACGGCCGACGGCCGCGAGCAGATCAACGGCGAGGACATGTTCCTGCTGGGCAATGTCGTGCCCCATTCGACGGGCGGTATGAACAATACCTTCAAATTCAAGAACCTGACCCTTTCGGTCTACCTCGACTATGCGCTGGGACATTCGATCTACAACTACCAGTATACGCGCTGCTTCCAGACCTCGATGGGCAACTGCAACTGGAATCTGGTCTACGATGCCCTGAATACATGGCAGAAGCCCGGCGACGACACCAAGTTCGCCCGCCTGACTCCCAACGACGCCGACGGCGGCAACCGCAACTACTCGCGCATTTCGAATATCAACGTGCAGAAGGCCGATTACCTCTGCCTGCGCGACGTGACGCTCTCCTACGATCTCCCGCTGCGCTGGATCCGCAAGGTCGGTCTGGGCCGTCTGACCGTTTCCGTGTCGGGCAACACGCTCTGCTACTGGACCGGCGTCAAGGGTATTTCGCCCGAATCCGCCTCGGTCGGCAGCTCGACGGGCATGTACAGCGTTACCAGTTCGAGCGCCACTTCGTTCAACAACTATCCTCCGACGCGCAAGGTGCTCTTCGGCCTCAAGGCGACCTTCTGAGAATGCGGATGATTCGGTGATCTAAAAACAAGAATGCTATGAAAATATATGGAATAATCCTTTCTGTTCTGGGGGCCGCCTCGGTTGCGCTGAGCACTTCCTGTCACGGGGAACTCGACGTCACGCAGTCCGACAAGCTCAACACCACCAACATGTGGACCAGCGAGAGCGACGCCCTCACCGCCACTACCGGCATCTACTACCGCCTGCGGCAGGCGTTCGCCCAAAGCAAGGCCAATCCTTTCTTCTGGGGCGAACTGCGCGTCGGCCCGGCCATGTGGGGCAAGGGCACCGGCCGCTCGCTGTGCGACAACGACATGCTGGACGTCATGCTCAACACCCTCAGCGCCTCCGATGCCTCGACCGACTGGAGCTATCTTTACACCACCATCGACCAGTGCAATCAGGTGCTCAAATACGCTCCCGGAATCGGCATGTCCGAGGACAATATGAACTACTGTCTGGGCAACGCCCGTTTCATCCGGGCGTACTGCTACTTCTGGATCGCCCGCGTGTGGGGCGACGCTCCGGTGATTACGACTCCGACCGAGGGAACCGGCGAGGCGATCTATCCCTCGCGCCATCCGGTCGCCGAGGTCTATGCCCGGATCGAAGACGACCTGAACGCTGCGGCGGGGTATATCAGGACCAATGCGAAGGGCTGCTACTATGCGACGGCCGACAACGTCAATCTGCTCCGTGCCGACTTCGCGCTCTGGATGTATGCGGCGGGCGGCGGCGACGGCTACCTGACCATGGCCGAGACGGCTTTGGGCGCGGTGCAGTCGGCCGGCCTGCTCGACCGGTTCGCCGACGTGTTCAGCATCTCGAACAAGAAGAACAGGGAGATCGCTTTCGCCCTGCATCTGGAGAACGGCGAGTATACGTCGGGCAGCTACTTCTCCTACTTCATCTGGGGCAGCACCCAGATCAAGGCCGAGTACCGCAACGCTCCCGACGGGGTGCCCGTCAGTTCGAACCAGTGGTTCCTCTACTCGGACGACTTCATCGGGTTCCTCAAGCGGAGCAAGGAGCTGGGCGACCAGCGGACCGATGTGACCTACATGGAGCGCACGGGCGTCAGCGATATGTACGAAGTCATCCAGTGGCCCAACAAGCTCATCGGCAATATCTCTACGGGCACGATAGTCTGGGAGCAGGATTTCATCCTCTACCGCTATGCGCAGTATTACACCATGCTGGCCGAACTGCGCTACCACCGGAAGGACTATTCGGGAGCGCTCACGGCCCTCAATACGCTGGCGCAGCGCGCCTACGGCAAAGCGAATTTCTATACCGACTCCTCGGCCGCAGCCGTCCGGCAGGCGCTCGTGGACGAGAACCTCAAGGAGTTCGCCGAAGAGGGCAACGTCTATTTCACGCTGATCCGTCTGGGGGCGATCCATGATTACAACCCCTACCGCTATGTGGACGGGCTGGGACAGTGCGGCATCGACACGTCGCGCCCCAACCAGCTGCTGATGCCCGTGTCGAAGAAGGCGATGAACAAGAACAACAAGATCACGCAGACACAGGGCTGGTCGTAACGGTGTATTGTTTAATGAAAAAAGCTGACTCAGAATGAAAACATTACGAATGCTATATACGGCGGCGCTGCTTTCCGCAGCCATGCTGCTCGCGGGCTGTTATTCGACCGATACCGACGACGACCTGCTTTCGACGGCGACGCTCATCAGCATCTATCCCTCGACGGTCTCGGTCGGCAGCGCCGCCGCGACCCAGAATGTGGTCGTCACGCTCGCCCCGAAGTCGAAGCGGAATCTGGACTGGTCTTGTTCGGTCCAGTCCGCATGGGTGACCGCGGTCCGGGAAAAGGTCCCCGGCGAAAGCACGGGAACCGTTTATGAGGACGCCGTTGTCCTCGCCTTCCTCGAAAATACGGCTTACAAACGTCAGACGACGCTTACGATCACGGCCTCCGACGGCACTGTGCTGGAAGTCCCGGTCGTGCAGAAGGGCATCTATGCCGACGCCTATGTGAAGGCCGCGCCCGAATCGCTGACCTTCATGGCTGAGAATCCGCAGCCCGCTGCCGTTGCGATCGACACCAATATGGACACCTTTGCGGCCGTGTCCGATTCCGACTGGTGTACGGTCGTCGATAACGGCGACGGCACGATAACGGTGACCTGCACCGAATACGGCGACAATACGGCGGACCGCACGGCCGAAATCACTGTCACGGCCGGCACGCCCGACACGAGCGAAGCCCGGACGGTCATTCCCGTCACCCAGCTGCGCAAGGACGTCTACTGCTACCTCTACGGCAGCGGCGTGCCCAAGTACCCGACCCGCGAGAAGTGGGGTCAGATGACCAAACTTTCCGACCGGGTGTATGTGGACAGCGTCTATGTCAAGAACGGACGTTTCTCGGTTTACACGACCGAAGGCGATACCTACCACCTCGACGGCGCCGGCAATCTCTCGGCGGCCGAAACCGATCTGACGGTCGATGTGGCCGGACTGCGGATCGTTACGCTCAACCTGAACGAGAAGACCTATTCGATCGAGCGCATCACGACTCCCAACTGTCTGCCCGACAGCGAAGTGGCGAAATACGCGACCTCGACCTACACGGCCAACGGCCGCACCAAGGTCTGGATGCGCGCGGGTCTCGACTGGAACGGCGGCGAGAATATCGGCGGCATCAAGCTCGGCAGCCGCATGGTCTCCGATGCGAACAACGTCGGCGGCTATACGTCGAACGTCAGCAGCTACGAGACGGTCCGTGTGAGCGATTACGACGAAGTCGAGAGCGGCGGCAAGGCGCAGGGCGAAGTGGAGATGTCCGCCAAATACGGCCGCATCTATACGCTGACCGAGTTCCTGACGGGCACCCCGAAGGCCGCCGTTGAGCTGGCGCGCCTGCTTACGGACTGGCCTGCGGAGTACCGTCCCGGCAGTACGTTCGTCGATGCCGTCGGCAACGATATCCCCGTGAGCAGCGTGAAGTCGCTTGCCTCTGCCGATTTCGAGAATACGCCGAGTCTTTCGATGCAGATTCAGGGCATCTGTCCCTACGGCTGGCATGTAGCCAACGTGCAGGACTTCTACGACATGCTCTGTGCCGCGGCCGCAGCCAAGGGCGTGACGCCGAATCCGCTCAGCGCCATGATCGGAAAGTGGAGCGTGCCCGATGTGCTGCGTTCGGCCGAAGGGTGGAGTGCGGCGCCGACGCGCCACGCGGCCGCCGATGCGTTCGGATTCGACTTCTTCCCGCAGGGCCGCCGGCTGTTCAAGTCCGGGTATCAGTATTATGCTTCCCGCGGCGAGATGTTCATCTGCCATCCGGGCGGTTTGAGCAGCGGCGTCTACCAGTGCTGGCGTATCAATGCGCTGACCAACAATGCCGCGGACCTGACCGTCAGCACTACTTATAATATCGGCGACTGCTCGGCGTCGTTCCGCTGCGTCAAGAATTACGAGAATTTTTAAGGACCGACCGGCTGCGGGGCATACCCGCCCTGCGGCCGGATCTTAACAACGAATCTGAATTATGAAAGTACTGAAACTGCTCCTGCTGTTTGCGATGGGCGCTTCCCTTTCGCTGGCAGGCTGCGACGACGATTACCTGTACCCGGTCGAATATCCCGTGTACGATCCCGACGGCGGTTCGGATAACGGCGGCGGCGATGAAATTCCCGTTCCCGAAAAGGTGAACAACAAGGTCGTCGCCCACCGCGGCGGCTCGGCCGAGGCCGGGACCGCCAAATATCCCGACAACTCGATCGCTTCGCTCAGTTACGCCATCAGTCTGGGGTGTTACGCCTCGGAGTGCGATATTTACTGGACTGCCGACAACAACGTCGTCGTCGCGCATGCCGCCAACGGCTGTTATGTGAACAACCTCAAGCCGTGGGAACACACGCTCGACGAACTGCGTGCCGCGGGCAAGCTCTCCAACGGCGAGCTGCTGCCGACGTTGGAGGAGTTTATCGACGTGGCGCTCCATGCCGGAACGACGCGGCTCTGGCTCGACGTGAAACGGATCGAGGTGGGCGGTGCGACCTCCAATACGGCCGAGTCGGTCAAGGCCTGCTCGCGGGCCTGCGAGATCATCAGGGAGAAGAAGGCCCAGCATTTCTGCGAGTTCATCGTTTCGGGCAATGCCGCGATCTGGGCGGGATGTTATTCCGCGGCCCAGCTGGCCGGCATCGAGGTCGGCTGGATGAGCTACTCGGCGCCTTCGGCCTATAAGTCCTATCTCGATCCGTGGGCGAACCTCGACTACTCGAACTTCTTTGCCGGCGGTGCCGAAGTTTCGAATCCGAAGTACCCGCTGCAGAGCTACCTCGACGCCGGTGTCGCGCTGAGCGTCTACAATGCCGATACGGACCCCGAAATGACCTACGTCCTGAAATATTACCCCAAGATGAAGGCCGTATGTACGAACTATCCCGCCAAACTGCTCGGCAGAATCGGGTCGGAGGGGCTGTAGTGCGTCGCACCCGAATTTTTACGGGAATCTTTATGACAGAAAGTGAGCCGGACCGTCCGGCTCACTTTCCGTTTTGCGCCCGTTCCGGAAGCCGCCGCGCGGAGAGTTTCTATGGTAGGATCTGAGATTTCCCGGACCGCGGATTTTCCGGACTGCGGAATAAAATAATTTAGAAAGTTTGTAATGCCGGGCATTTGTTTTAATTTTGTTCAATCCAAAATTACGACGATGCAACCTCGGAACTTTCTTTTCTCCTTCGGATTCTTGTGGACCGTGCTGGCGTGCACTCTCTTGCCGGGGTGTGCCGACCGCCCGGAGTATTCGCTGCAGACCGAGGCGGCATTGGAACGGCTCGACGCGGAACTCGCCAACAAGCCCCGCTACCAGCAGTGGCGGCGGGAGCAGGCCGACGCGCTGCGCAGCCGGATCGACGACGGCCTGCCGCCCTTGGAGCGTGCCGAATGGCTCTTTGCCGTCGCCCAGATTTACGTGACTTTCCACCTCGATTCGTCGGCCTATTATGTCGAACGGCTCTACCGGCTGGCCGAGCGGACCGGGTCGCGGCACGTGCGCCGCTTCGCCCTGCTGGGCGACATTGACGTCTGGCTGGGACGGGGGCAGGTCAGTCTGGCCGAGGAGCTTTTCCGGAAGATCGATACGGCCGGCATGACGCCCGGCGAATACAGGGCTTGGCATTCGCGCTACAGTTCGGTGGCTTCGCGCCGCTACGACGAAGCCGCGGATTCCCTTCAGAAGAGGGCGTGGGGCGATACGCTTTCCCATATCAGGAAGCTCTCGGTGCCGGGTTGCAGCGACCAGACCCGTATGCGCATGGCCGCCGCGCGGCTCAGCGAAACGGGTCGCTACGACGAGGCTCTGCAGCTGCTCGAACCGCTGACGGCCAAAAACCTGAGCCACCAGAATTTCGCCCTCGTCTACTATTCGATGGCGCATATCGCCAAGGGGCAGGGCGACGAGGACCGGATGCTCTATTATCTGGCCGAGTCCTCCATATCCGACCTGCGCGCCGGCACCCGCTCCTATTCGTCGCTGTACGATCTGGCCCTCGAACTTTTCGACCGCAAGGATTACGACCGGGCGACGGCCTACATGGGTTCGACCTTCGACGACGCGATCCGCTGCAAATCGGTGACGCGGATTCCCAACTCCTCTTCGGCGGTGGTGAAGATCAACGAGGCCGTGATTTCGAATATCGCCCAGCAGCAGAAGCTGATGTCCCGCACGATCTGGCTGGCCGGGATTTTCCTGATCGTGCTGATCGCGATCCTGTGGTTCGTCCTTTGGCAGCACCGCCGTCTGCAAGGCAGTCACGAACAGCTGATCCGGATGAGCGACCTGCTGCGCGAGAAGCACGACGAACTGCTGAAAAAGAACGACCATATCCGCGACATCAACAACGCGCTGGTCGATTCCAACCGCATCAAGGACCGCTACGTCTGCCATTATATCGACCTTTCGGTCCATTATATCAAGCAGATAGACGCCTTCCGCCGCGAAGTGTGCCGCATCGCCAAGACCAAGGGCGCCGACGAAGTCGTGCGGCGTCTCAATTCGTCGCAGGTGATCGACGGCGAGTACCAGAAATTCTACCAGTCGTTCGACAGCTCCTTTCTGGATATCTTCCCCAACTTTATCGGGCAGGTCAACGAGCTGCTGCAACCGGAGTTCCGGTTTACGCCGCGCTCCGATTCGTCGCTGACTACCGAGCTGCGCATTCTGGCCGCCATCCGGCTGGGGATTACCGACAGCGGGCATATCGCCTCGCTGCTCAACTGCGCCTCGGCGACGGTCTATACCTACCGCACCAAGCTGCGCAATGCGGCTCTCGACCGCGATAATTTCGAGGAACAGGTCTCGAAAACAGGGTTGTGACATGTCCGGAGTCTATATAATCCAGGGTTTGGGCGTGTTTTTTATTTTTCTGGAAATCAGTTGTATATAGACCTATATAGTTCTATATAGTTCGATATGTACGCTGGAAAATTCATAAAATAAAGGTAACTTTGTCTTGACCGTCCGACGCAGGCCCTAAACGTGTCTGTCCTCCGGACGGCGCCCTTCGCCGCGGCCTGCCGCCGGGCGCGGGACGATGCCGGAGCCGACCCCTCCGGATGAAGGCCGACACCAATATATAAAAGAACCGATAAACCTTAAACTTATGTTATCTCGATCCAATCTTTGCAGCGGACTCGCCCGGACGTGCGGTTTCGCGCTGCTGCTTGCGACGGGCGTTTCGTGCGCGTCGCCCCAGAATGTGCTCACCGAAGCCGAGGCCGCCGACGGCTGGGAGCTGCTGTTCGACGGCAAGACGCTCGACCAGTGGAAAGATTACAACGGCGATTCGCTCACGCAGCCGTGGCACGTCGTGGACGGCTGCATTCAGGCCAACGGCGACGGCAGCGACCTTTCGGGCTACATCGTCACCAAGAAACAGTACGAAAACTTCATCCTCGACTGGGACTGGAAACTCTCCTACGGCGGCAACAGCGGCATGCTCTACCACGTGCTCGAAGATCCCTATTTTAAGGTCCCCTATGTGACGGGGCCCGAATACCAGCTGATCGACAACGACGGCTGGGAGGCCGAGAACGCTCCTACCAAACTTGAGGAGTGGCAGCGGCTGGGCGTGGATTACGCCATGCACCTGCCCGATCCCGATTCGATGTTCGTCAACCCACAGGGCGAGTGGAACAACTCGCGCATCGTCTGCGACAACGGCCATGTCGAGCACTGGCTCAACGGACACAAGATCCTCGAATTCGATGCCTACACCGACGACTGGTTCGCCCGCAAGAACAGCGGCAAGTGGGAGACGGCTCCCGAATACGGACTGGCCCGCCGTGGCGTCATCTGCCTGCAGGACCACGGCTATCCGGCCTCGTTCCGCAACCTGAAGATCAAGGAGCTGCCGCGCAAGGCGGGCCGTGAAGTCGAGCTTTTCAACGGAAAAGACCTCACGGGCTGGGAAGCCTACGGCACGGAGAAGTGGTACGTGGACAAGGAGGGCAACCTCGTCTGCGAGAGCGGTCCCGACAAGGAGTACGGCTATCTCGCCACGCGCGAATATTACAACGACTTCGACCTGACGCTCGAATTCAAACAGCTCGCCAACGGCAATTCGGGCGTCTTCTTCCGTTCGTTCGTCGAGCCGCCCGTGAAGGTCCACGGCTGGCAGTGTGAGGTGGCTCCCAAGGGCCACGACACGGCGGGCATTTACGAATCCTACGGCCGCGGATGGCTGGTTCAGATTCCCGACGAGAAGGAGAACATCCTCAAGGAGGGCCAGTGGAATACGCTGCGCCTGCGGGTCGAGGGCGACCGGGTGCAGACGTGGCTCAACGGCGAGGAGATGGTGGACATTACCGACGCCAAGATCGGCGCCGCGCAGGGCCGCATTGCCCTGCAGATCCACGACGGCGGCGGGATCAAGGTGCAGTGGCGCAATTTCCGCCTGACGACTTTATAAACTACTAACATTCCGATAAACATGAGTACCTCCCGTAGAGATTTTCTGAAAACGCTGGGCGGCATGGCGCTGCTGACGATCGTCCCGCGCCAAGTGCTCGGCGGCCCGAAGTTCACCGCTCCGAGCGACCAGCTCACCAAAGGCATCATCGGCGTGGGCGGCATCGGCAAGAGCAGCTACCACTTCACCAGCAACAAGGACTGCCGGCTGGTGGCAGTCTGCGACGTGGACCGCAAACACCTCGAAAGCGCCGTTGCGCTGGGACAGAAGAAGTTCGGCGAGACGCTGGAAGCCTACAGCGACTTCCGCCGCCTGATTACCGACCCCAATATCGACATCGTGCATATCGCCACGCCGCCGCACTGGCACGGCATCATGGCCGTCGAGGCGGCCAAGGCCGGCAAGGACATCTGGTGCGAGAAACCGATGACGCGCACCATCGGCGAAGGCAAGCGCGTAGCCGAAGCCGTCCGGCGCAACAACCGCATCTTCCGCCTGAACACTTGGTTCCGCTTCAAGGATACCTTCTATGGTCTCGGCACGACGGTCGAGCCGCTCAAGAAGCTGATCGACAGCGGCCTGCTGGGCTGGCCGCTCAAGGTGACCATTTCGGGCACCACCGGATTCACGTGGAAGTTCTTCTGGGTGGGCCGGGAAAACCTCGCTCCTGAACCTGTTCCCGCCGAGCTGGATTACGACATGTGGCTCGGACCGGCGCCCTACAAACCCTACAACAAACACCGCGTGCACAGCACCTTCCGCGGCTATTGGGACTACGACGGCGGCGGTCTTACCGACATGGGCCAGCACTACATGGACCCCGTGCAGTACCTGCTGGGCAAGGACGAGACGTCGCCCGTCAAGATCGAGGTGGACGCTCCGCAGCAGCATCCCGACGCCGTGGGCATTTGGCGTAAAATCGTCTATACCTACGACGACGGCTGCCAGATCGTCCTCGAAGGCGAGGGCTTCGAAAGCGAGGGCGACACGCCTTATATCGAAGGTCCGCTGGGCAAGGTCTACAAGGGTTTCCGCTGCACCATTCCCGACGTGATGGAGAAACTGGCCGAGATGCCCGATCCCGAACCGCAGAACACCGATTTTCTGGAGTGCGTGTGCACGCGGCGCAAATTCGCGCTCGACGAGCAGATCGGTCACCGCAGTTCGACGCTCGTGAATCTGGGCGCCTGCGCCCTGCGGCTGAACCGCACCCTGCACTTCGATCCCGACACCCAACTCTTCATCGGCGACGATGCCGCCAACCGACTGATCGATCAGCCGATGCGCGGCCCGTGGCATATTTAGCACCTGTTACCATGAAAAAGATAATCACACGACTGTTTATTCTGGGCGCCCTGATCGCCCTGCTGCCCGCAGGGGCCGCCGCCCAGCAGCTCGACGCCCGGCAGCGCAACGCCGAAACCGTCGTTGCCGACGGTCTGG
>ULVM01013732.1_pt1 | contig 12382 bp, 3 predicted proteins | sample 1959451 | NCBI WGS metagenome assembly ULVM01 (sample SAMEA4835786, study PRJEB28245) | human gut metagenome | biome: gut microbiome; material: fecal sample | place: Denmark | collected 2008
TGAAGATTCTTTTTCTGCCCCCGTTCTGAGTGATGACGGACGGTAAGGCGTCATTCTGAGCGGCAGCGAAGGATCTGCTGCCGTGGTGAGGAAGCTGGTAAAGTGGTACAGGGGCTGACTATAAAATCGAGTGACACAAACAATTATTTGTGTGACCAATTTGATATTTCGATTCATGGGACTGTCTGATTTGATATTGCAATTTGGTTGATTTATAATTATTTTAGATATATAATGTCATATTATATAAAAATATGTTTATCAAAAAATATCAGAAAAATAGTTTGGTGTAATCTGTGGGATTTATCTGTTAAAATCTGAAGCCGATTGTATGACAGGGGGAGGGGAGACGGAACGCGAAGGGTAAAACATAACGGCTCTTTTATATTTTTATTTTCTTTAAAAATTGGGAGGAAAATATGAATAGGGTTTACAAGATCGTATGGAGTAAGGCGAAAAATGCTTATGTGGTGACATCGGAACTGGCGAAAAACCACACGAAGAACGCTTCGGGAAAAATGGTGAAAACAGCGCTGACAGCAGCTGTGGGGATGGGAGTCCTCATGGGCGGTTATATGGCTGATGCCGCGCCGGCGACTAACCCGTCCGGTGATGGTCCGGGTATTGCCATCGGCACAGGATCATCTTCCCAAAAGGTGGATTCTACTGCTGTCGGCAAAAATGCGAAAACGACCGGTGAACGCGCGTTGGCAGTGGGCTATAATAGTATAGCGGACGCCGATAGTGCCATGGCTGTCGGTAATGGGAATAAAGCAATGGCTGGTGGTTCATTGGCTGTAGGCGCAAGAAATATTGCGCAAGGTATGGGAGGTTTAGCCATAGGAGAAAGTAATACCGCAAAAGGTGATGATAGCGCGGCTGTGGGGCATTCTAATAAGGTGCATGCTATGGGAACATATGCATTCGGACTCCAAAATACCGTGTGGAAAATGTATTCCCAAGCATATGGAATGAACAATATTGTTTCCGAGATTAATTCTTTTGCTTATGGAAACAGTAACCAAGTGGGTTCAATGAATTCTTTCGCTTTTGGCGGCGCCAATCTGAATACCGCCCGTTGGGCAGTGACGGTGGGGAATACCAATAAAGTAGGAGGAGAGCATAGTTTTGCGGCCGGATTTTATAATACTATCGGCTCTACGTCTAAAGATGCAGTAGCAATTGGACAGAATGCCCGTGTTGGTGTAAGTGATTTTAATGTAGCGACAACGATTGATCCGACAACGGGAGAAATAAAGGCGGTTTACAATGGAGAGGTCGATGCTACAAATAGTGTAGCCATCGGCAATGAAGCAAATGTTATGGCTTTAAATAGCGTAGCTCTCGGCGAAAACACCGGTGTTACAAAAGACGGTAAGAATGGAACGGCTATTGGCGGTGAAGCAAGTGTCAAGGCGGAAAATGGTACAGCGGCAGGGTTTAAAGCTACTGTAAGAGCTAAAAGTGGTGTGGCGCTAGGCGCATCAAGCTTTGTCGATGCGGAAGGCGGGATTGCTTTGGGACGGAATTCTGTCGCAGAGCGCAAGTCCGGTAGGGCAGGGTATGATTTTACAACCGGGGCGGTATCGACAATTAATGATAGTACGTGGAAAGCAACTGATGGTGCAGTATCTGTAGGCAATAGTGCGAATACCCGTCAGATTACCAGAGTGGCAGCAGGTACCGAAGATACGGATGCCGTGAATGTGGCACAGATAAAGGGGCTGGCTAAGCAGTTTACCGCCGACGGGGTGTCTTATTTCCACGTCAATGCGACAAATACAGCTGTGGCTCCTGTGACAAATAATAAAGGTACGGTCAGTGCTGTGGCCGGTGCCGGCGGGAAGAATTCCACAGCAGCCGGTATTGCTGCGAAGGTGCAGAAGGATGCCGAAGAAAGCACGGCTATCGGGTACAGCACGAATGTGACGAAAAAGAACGGGACGGTCGTGGGCAATCGCTCCTCCGTCTCCGGAGAAGGCGGATCTGCTTTCGGCTACAACTCACAGGCTAATGATGTGAACGCTACCGCCATAGGCGCGGCAAGCCGTGCTACTAAAGAAGGAGCCTTTGCAGGTGGCTACAGTGCACAGGCGACAGGGATAAGATCCGTGGCTGTCGGCAGCGGTGCCAAGGCCGATTCCACCAGTACGGTCGCCATCGGCGACGGAGCGAATGTTGCTTCCAACGTGGATCTGGTTGGCGGTATTGCCATCGGCAAGAAGGCCTATGTATTAAACGGTGGCGGCCGCCAGGAAGCGGAGCTCGGCCTTGACCGGAGCAACTGGCCTGCATCCATATCCGGTGCTTATAACAATCCGATTAATAAAGACCGTGTCGCCACGGGCATTGCTATTGGCACGAATGCCTATGCCCGTACGGGCAGCGTGCAGATCGGCGCACATACCTATACGGGTACAATGGGCGGAACATCGATCAATGCGAATACGAACGGTGAAGGCACAGTTGTCAATATGACGACTATCGGAAGCAACAGCTATAACAAGGCTGTCTTCGGCACGATGGTGGGTGCCTATTCTATTGCGTCCGGCGACTTTAACGGATCCGGCGGATTTAACAGAATGTATACGGGGCAGAACTTCGGGGCCAGTGTTGTCGGGTCGCTGAACAGTATCCGTACGAAGGGATATGGCCAATACAGCGGCATAGCCAACAGCATTGTCGGTTTGGCCAATACGACGGAAAACAGCAACGGTTCTTTGATTTTCGGGGCTGGCAATAATATTACCAATTCTATCAAGAATATTTCCGGCGTGGCCAGCGGTGCCAATACACCTGATGAAATGTCGGCGAAATTGCGTAAAGCAATCCAAGACAATGAATCCGGCGGCGCCGTAATGGCTCTTGGCGGCGGCAATACGGCCGACTGGGCGCAGGCATCCCAGATTGTCGGTGTCAATAATACTTTAAAAGGTACGAGGGGTAATATCAGCAAATACAATCTGATTGACGGCTATAAGAATACGGCAGACAGGGTAAGCAACGTCTCCGTCATCGGTTCTGAAAATAATGTAACTAACACCAATGGCGCTGTTGTCTTTGGGGATAAGAGAACACTGACAGGTGCCGACGGCAGCGTTGTCATCGGTTCGTCTCAAAACGGTACCAGTACCAGCGTGAAGAATGCTGTAGCCATCGGCAGTGAAGCCAACGTGACCGTGGCAGGCGGCGTGGCACTCGGCAGTGGATCTGTCGCTTCCGTTGATAAGGGCACCGTGGGGTATGACGCTTCCGGCACAAATCATAACTCCGATACGACAGGCGTATGGAAATCGACGGCTTCCGCTGTGTCTGTCGGTGATGCGGCAGGAAATACGAAAGTTACCCGCCAGATCACCAACGTGGCGGCAGGGAAAGAAGATACCGACGCCGTCAACGTGGCACAGTTGAAAGCGGTAAAAGCTGCCGCTGATGCTGCGAAAGTTCATTTCTTTTCCGTGAAGGGCAACAGCAGTGATGAAAACTATAATAATGACGGTGCCACCGGTGATCGTGCGCTGGCAGTCGGTGTGGCTGCCAAGGCAGGCGGTCTGAAAGCAACGGCGCTGACCGGCGGGAATGCGTCGGGCGACTTCTCTTTTGCCGTAGGCAATAATGCGCAGGCGAAGGGATGGGGGTCTGTTGCTATCGGTGCAGGTACTTTGGCTGAAAATCAAGGGACTGTGGCGATCGGTCACGGCGCGAAGGCCTACAGTCTTGAGTCGGTCGCATTAGGTTACAATACACAGGCCGGCGCCCCCTCCGGACAGCCGGGGGCGGGGAACCATGCACAGACCGCCATGGGCAGCGGTACGATTGCTACCGGCGGGGCTGCTACCGCATTCGGCTTTGAATCCGTAGCCAGCGGCGCACATGCTATAGCGGGCGGTGATAAGGCGAAGGCGACCGGGCAGGACTCCGTGGCATTAGGAAAGGACACGGAAGCGTCCGGGACTTGGTCGGTAGCCTTGGGAAGTGATACAAAAGCGGAAGGACAGTCATCTACCGCCCTGGGAACAGATACCACTGCTTCCGGAATCGCTTCCACGGCGATGGGGAGTAAGACACAGGCTACCGGTGTCGGTTCTACAGCCATGGGTGGCAGTACGACAGCGGCAGGCAACTGGTCTTTGGCGAGCGGCGGATTGTCAGAGGCGAAAGGTGACTATTCTACCGCCATGGGATATAATAGCAAGGCAAATGCACGGAACAGTTTTGCTGTTTCCGGCGGCATTGTAGAAACCGCTGCAGAAAATTCCATAGCTATGGGTGAGGGTGCGAAAGCGTCTGTATCCGATGCGGTAGCGCTGGGAAGCGGTTCTGTGGCGTCCACGGAAAAAGGTAAAATCGGTTATGATATTTCCGGTGCCGATCATTCCAACGATACGACAGGCGTATGGAAATCTACGCAAGCAGCTGTTTCCGTAGGCGATACGTCCAAAGGTATCACCCGCCAGATTACCGGAGTTGCAGCCGGCACGGCAGATACCGATGCCGTCAATGTGGCACAGTTGAAGAAAGTGGCAGCTAAGGCGGCAGAGGAAGCTGCTAAGCATACCACTGTGACAGCCGGAGATTATGTGACTGTCACGGAGACAGAAACTAACGGACAAAAGAACTATACTGTCAGCGGACCTAAGATGGAATCTACGGACGGGTCGGTACGGATTACGGATAAGATGGAAAACGGCAAGAAAGTCGGATATAACCTGTCCGTCGATACAAGCAGTCTGGGAATCGAAAAGACAAAGGTAGAAGCGGGAGACAATGTAACCGTAAAATCCAAGAAAACCGGGAATACGATGACATATACCGTCAATGCCAAAGACACGGTAGTAACCGGCGGCACGGCGACCTATGCCTCGAACGGTACAGGCAGTGCCACCTTGATAAATAATGACGGAACGACAGCGACCATCACCGGATTGCAGGACCGCTATACATCATCTGCTTCACTCAGCGGGGATACGTTGAACTTCACCCGTAATGACGGCAGCACCTATTCCGTTTCCGGCATCGCGTCTTCGCAGGATATCAAAAATGTGACCAATAAAGTAGGGGAATTGGGAACCCGTGTGAACCGTGTAGGAGCGGGAGCGGCAGCACTGGCAGCCCTCCACCCGCTGGATTTCGACCCGGATGACAAGTGGGATGTGGCAGCCGGCTACGGCAACTACAAAGACGCCCATGCGATATCGGTAGGCGCATTCTACCGTCCCAATGAAGATACCATGTTCAGCGTAGGAGGCTCCTTCGGCGGAGGAGAAAACATGGTGAATGCCGGAGTCAGCGTGAAGCTGGGACAGGGCAACCATGTGTCCACATCCAAAGTAGCTATGGCAAAAGAAATCGTCGACCTGAAAGATGCGGTTACCCGTCTGGAAGCGCAAAATGAACAGTTCCGGCAGATCATTGGGCAGATGGCGGGACAGCCTGTAAGGAATGTAGCGTTCCCCGATGTGCCGAAAGACCACTGGGCATATTCTTATGTAAAATCACTGGCGGACAGAGGTCTTTTGGAAGGCTATCCGGATGGAGAGTTCAAAGGGGATCGTTCTATGACCCGCTATGAATTTGCGGCCATTATTTACCGCGCACTGCAGAATGGGGCGCCTGTTGATGGAAATATGGGTAAAGCTATGGAAGAATTTGGTCCTGAGATGGAAAAGGTAAGAGAAGCTTATCGTTTCCGGGTAGACCGCATTTCCGGCGAAGATAATGACAGGAATAAAGTAGAACGCGTCCGTGTCAACAATGAAGGCAATAAAGAAAAGGGTGATTGCCGCGACATATACGGTTCGCATATCGCAGCCGGTAAATAATTCATTACATATAAAATAGAAGCCGGTTGTTTTGATAAAAGTGATTGGTCTTTGATTTATGGGAGTTTTGAACTATAATGATTTTGATTGATGAATGGTAACTCCTGTTTTTGGAGTATATCCCATCATCTGTTTTTAAGGATGAAATTTATGAGGGAGGAAAATTATGAATCAGATTTACAAAGTCATTTGGAGCCGGGTGAAGCGCTGCTATGTAGTGGTTTCAGAAATTGCCGGCAGCAATGGAAAAAATGGGGGGGGTGGCTTCTGAAAAAAAGAGCCTGCCTTTCCATGCATTTCTGTGCGCCCTTGCCCTTACCGGATGCCTGATGCCGGGGGTGGCGGAAGCGAATACACAGTATGGTCCGGGTGCTTCCGCTACCGGCGGTGACAGCGTGGCGGTAGGTGACAGTGCTAAGGCGACCGCAGGCCATGCTACCGCTGTCGGAACCTTGACAGAGGCTGATGGGGTGAATTCTTTTGTGGCAGGGTTGCAGGCAAAGTCAGGAGCGACTGCTGAAAACAGTGTTGCCATAGGACGGGGGGCCCAGGCTTTAGGTCAGAAGCGGGCCAGTGATCAGTTTACTGCGAGCACCATCGCCATCGGGAATAATGCAACAGCGACGGAAAACGGGGATATCGTCATCGGCCGCCAGGCGACGAGTACGGTATCCAAGTACCATGGTGAGGATGGCTCCGGCGCCGTTGTCATGGGATCGGAAGCTCATTCTTACGGCTCCCGGGGCGATGTGGTTCTTGGTTCCGGGGCGGAAGCAAACATCATCAGAAAGGGCACTACCAACCCGGCAGATGCCGCTGGATATTCACAGTCGATAGCCATCGGCAGTATGGCAAAAGTTTATGGTACGCAGGCCATGGCTATCGGTGGAGATGTGAAATCTATTGGACATTCCTCCATTGCCATTGGGGGCAATGACGTTGACCTGGTAAAATCCGATCTGCAAGCGGCAGTTCCCGGTTTTTGGGCTGCCGGGGCGCAGAATAAATTTGAGCGGGAAACGGCAGCGTTATATCCCGGGACGACATTGGGGAGCGCCGCCCTCAGCACCAGCCAGTATCGGTCGAACACCGCATCTATTGGGGCAGCTAGTATAGCCATGGGCGCGATGACCCAGTCCTTCGGTATCGGTTCCACGGCGATTGGTGTCAATTCGATGTCAAAAGGAGTTGCAAGCACCAGCATCGGTGTCATAGCACGGAGCTGGGGGAAGAATTCTCTTGCCGTCGGCAGCCAGGCGGGTGCTTATGGAGATAAGTCCACATCTTTGGGCGATACGAATACGGTCGGTTTCGATATGACGGACGGCACCACGTCCGGTGCGGCTTCTTCAGCTGTCGGTACGGATAACAAAGTCTATGGGAATAATTCCTATGTTATCGGTGGCGGCAATACGATCGGTTCCGCCACCATTACGGAAACGACAGAAGCCAACGGCGATAAAATTAAGAAGGTTACTGCCGGTACGGTCAAAGGAAGTACGGCAGGTGCTTTCGGTTATAAGAATACCATCACAACGGATAATGCCTATGTGGTAGGGAATAATTCCACAGCTTCTGCTGATGGGGCTATGGTCCTGGGGAGCAGTGCATCCGTGACAGGGAAGAATGGCGTTGCTCTTGGCAATAATACAAAAGTGGCCAATGAAAATGCCGTGGCTATCGGCAATGGTTCAGAAACAGCAGCTGCTGTAGCGACACCCTCCGCAACAATCAATGGTGTAGCACATAATTTCGCAGGAGTAAATCCGGCTTCCACAGTAAGTGTAGGTAAGGCAGGCGCAGAACGGACAATTACCAATGTGGCGGCCGGCCGTATTTCCGCCACTTCTACCGATGCCATCAATGGCAGCCAGCTCTATGCGGTAACCTCAGAAGTAGATAAAGGCGTGGTCTATGCGGGCGATGTGAAAGACGCGGCAGCCGCGGCCAATAAGTTTACCCGGAAATTAGGAGAACAGACGAATATCGTTGGCGGTGTGACAGATACGTCTAAGCTGACGGATGGAAATATCGGCGTGGTATCCAATGGGACAGACACGCTGAATATCAAACTGGCCAAAGATGTAAAAGTGGACAGCGTCACAACGGGCAATACGGTCATCAATAACAACGGACTGACCGTAGGCGGAAATACCTATGTAACCAATAACGGCATCAATGCGAATAATGCGCCTATTACGAATGTGGCCAGTGGCGGAACGACAGATTCCAATGCAGCCAATATCGGAGATGTGAAGAAGGCGGTTGCCGGAGCGAAAGCTACTGTTACCGGTGACAAGCAGGCGACTGTTACAAATACGACTGCCGCAGATGGTCATACTGATTATGTGGTCAGTGCGACCAAGACAACATTGGCTGCTGAAGCTGGCGGCAAAGTGTCTGTAACAGGCGGTACAGAAGATGCTAATGGCGTTATCGCTTATACAGTAGGATTGGATGCGGCTACAAAAACGGCAATTAATAATATCGGTGGAGGTACGATTGCTGCCGGAGATAATAAGACTGTAACCGGTGATACAGTGAATACCTATCTGAACAATAATTACTACGATAAGCCTACAATGGATACCAAGCTGGGTGATAAGGCGAATACTAACATGGATAACATTACCAATGCGGGCAAGACTGTTATTAACGATATCGCGGCGGATGCGGTAAAAGTTGTCAATGGTAAAAATACGACCGTTACTCCCGGTACAGAAGCCGGAGCGAATGGTACGGTCAAAACCTATGCGGTGAATGTATCCGGCGATCTGACAGGAATCACATCGATTTCTAATCAGAAGACCGCTCCCGGCGGTACTACAACGGGAGCCAAGATTACGCTTGGCGATACTACCAATACAGTAGATGTCGGCGGTGCGAAAATCACCAATGTAGCGGATGGAGACGTAGCCCCTAACTCTAAAGATGCTGTCAATGGCGGTCAGTTGAATGAAGTAAAAGAATTAGCAGGGAAACATACCATCGTTAAAGTGGACGGGCAGGAAAATCGTACTGATGGAAACCTGCTTATTACCAAGACAGACAATAATGGTCAAGCCACTTATGATTTGAAGCTGAATGACGAGCTTACCGTCGGTAAAACGGGGGCGGCCGGAAAAGACGGTTCCATCGGAGTCAAGGGCAAAGACGGTTCTGCTGTCGCTATCAACGGTAAAGACGGTTCCATCGGCCTGAATGGTGCCAATGGGGCTAACGGGCTTACGATGAAGAGCGGCGATGCCAAGCCGGCTGTTGACGGTACCAATGTTACCCGTCTCGTTCTTGAAGAAAAAGACGGCACGAAACATGATGTGGCCACATTGGACGACGGCATGAAATACGGCGGCGATACAGGAGCGGTCATTAAGAAGAAACTGAACGAACAAGTGAACGTAGTCGGAGGGATTACAGACACAAACAAACTCACAACAGAAGACAACCTCGGCGTCGTATCCGATGGCAGCAACAACCTGAAAGTCCGTCTTGCCAAAGCCCTGAAAGGCCTCGAAAGCGTGACAACCGGCAATACGGTTATGAACAATGACGGCGTTACAATCAATAACGGCGCGGCTGGAAATCCTGTATCCCTGACCAAGAACGGCCTTGACAACGGCGGCAACAAGATTACCAACGTGGCTGATGGTACAGATCCTAAAGATGCAGTTAATAAATCTCAATTGGATAAAGCGACTGCGGCTGCAACTACTACCGTAACTGCTGGCAATAATATTACTGTTACGCCAACTGTTAATCCTAATGGTTCTACTAACTATGAAGTTGGTCTCAAAGACCAAGTGACACTGGGAACCGATCCGACCAAACAGGTATCCATCGACGGAACAACAGGCATCATCAAAGCCGGAGACAAAGTCACCATTGACGGCACGACAGGAAACATCGATGCCGGAAAAGTGAAAATCAACGGGAAAGACGGAACCGTCAACGGACTGACCAATAAAACCTGGGATCCGAACAACATCACCAGCGGACAGGCAGCCACAGAAGACCAGCTTAAAGAAGTGGACAATAAGATTACCAACACATCCACGGAACTGACAAATAAAGGCATGGATTTTGCCGGTAACGAAGGAGAATTCCACCGTAACCTGGGAGAAAAAGTCACCATCAAGGGAGAAGGGACAAAAGCTGCCTCCGAATACTCCGGTGAAAACATCAGAACCTTTGCCGACGCGAATGGAAATGTTGTTGTTAAAATGGACAAAAACCTGAAAGCAGACAGCCTTGCTATTAACGGACAGAATGGACAAGACGGCGCAGCCATCAAAGGCGGTACCGGAAAAGCTGGCGTGGATGGCACAAATATTACCCGCCTTGTTATAGAAGAGAAGAACGGGACGCAGCATGATATCGCCACCTTAGACGACGGCATGAAGTACGGCGGCGATACAGGAAACGTCATCAAGAAGAAACTGAACGAACAGGTGAACGTAGTCGGAGGGATTACAGACACCAACAAACTGACCACAGAAGACAACCTCGGCGTCGTATCCGACGGCAATAACAACCTGAAAGTCCGCATGGCCAAAGACCTGAAAGGATTGAACAGTGTGACCACCAACACCCTGACCGTGGGAGACGTGAAAATCGACAACAGCGGCATCAACGCAGGAAACAAGAAAATCACCAACGTAGCAGCCGGTGATGTCAGCCCGAACAGCACCGATGCCGTGAATGGCGGACAGCTGTGGAAAACAAACCAGACAATCAACAATATAGGAGGAGCCGTTAATGAACTTGGCGACCGGATGGACAGAGTAGGAGCAGGAGCGGCAGCATTGGCAGCCCTCCACCCGCTGGACTTCGACCCGGATGACAAGTGGGATGTGGCAGCCGGCTACGGCAACTACAAAGACGCCCATGCGATAGCGGTAGGCGCATTCTACCGTCCCAATGAAGATACCATGTTCAGCGTGGGAGGTTCCTTCGGCGGAGGAGAAAACATGGTGAATGCCGGAGTCAGCGTGAAGCTGGGACAGGGCAACCATGTATCTACCTCACGGGTAGCTTTGGCCAAGGAAGTAGAAGACCTGAAAGCGATTGTCAAGGCGCAGAGTGCTGAGATTAAAGCTATGCGCGGAGCCATGCAGTCGGGAACATCGGTAATGAAGGATGTTAATTTCCCCGATGTGCCGAAAGACCACTGGGCATATTCTTATGTAAAATCATTGGCAGACAGAGGTCTTTTGGAAGGCTATCCGGATGGTGAATTCAAAGGGGAACGTACCATGACCCGCTATGAATTTGCGGCCATTATTTACCGCGCACTGCAGAACGGCGCACCCATTGACAGTGATATGGCAAAAGCCATCGGTGAATTCGATCCCGAAATCAATCGGATAAAGGATCTGGACCGCACCCGTGTCGACCGTATTTCCGGCAAGGATAATGACCGGCATAAGGTAGAACGCGTCCGTGTCAATAATGAAAGCAATAAAGAAAAGGGTGACTACCGTGATGTGTACGGTTCCCATATTTCACCGGAAGCGTAACCCGGAAAGCAAAGACAAGGAAATAGTATAAGAAACAGAAAGTACGGTATCCGTCAGGTATGATGGGTACCGTATTTTTATGTGGGCGGGGGATAGGATGTAATCCGGAAACTGGAGGATAAGCGTTGTCCGTCCCTCGTTACCTGGAGCGATTGTAAGGAGTTTGCTGCCGTGGTGAGGAAGACGGTAAGAAGATAAAAGTTATTAGCTGTGAGCTGTCAGCTATAAGCTGTTAGCTGTGAGTTAAAAGCCGAAGCATATGATTTCCGTTAGGTGTCATACGAAACAACAGCAAAGGATTTGCTGTTGTAGTGAGGGAAACGTTAAGGCGTTATCCTAAGCGAATGTGAAGAGTCTGCTACCGTGGTGAGGAAAGCCGTAAGATGTCATCCGGGTAATAGATTCTTCACTCTGTGTCACTGTCCCGTTTCCCTGCTTTCTCACACAGCATTCTTACCCCCGTTCAGAATGACGATTGGAGGAAATGGCGTCATAATGAGGGAAACGTCAGTCGTCATCCTGAGCGATAGCGAAGGATCTGTTGCCGTGGTGAGGAAAGCAGTAAGAAGATAAAAGTTATCAGCTGTGAGCTGTCAGCTATCAGCTGTTAGCTGTTAACCGTTAGCTGTGAGTTAAAAGCCGAAGCATATGATTTCCGTTAGGTGTAATACGAAATAACAGCAAAGGATTTGCTATTGTAGTGAGGAGGGAAACGTTAATCGTCATCCTGGACGAATGTGAAGGATCTGCTACCGTAATGAGGGAATCGGTAAGGCGTCATCAGCATAATAGATTCTTCACTCCATTTCACTGTCCCGTTTCCCTGCTTTCTCACAAAGCATTCTTACCCCCGTTCTGAATGACGATTTTGGGAAAGCACGTCACTAACAATGGAGAACGGAAAGCATCATAATGACGGAGACGGTAAGGCGTCATAATGAGGAAAGCGTCAGGCGTCATCCTAAGCGAATGTGAAGGATCTGTTGCCGTGGTGAGGAAAGCGGTAAGAAGATAAAAGTTATCAGCTGTGAGCTGTCAGCTATC
>ULVM01045729.1_pt1 | contig 12223 bp, 9 predicted proteins | sample 1959451 | NCBI WGS metagenome assembly ULVM01 (sample SAMEA4835786, study PRJEB28245) | human gut metagenome | biome: gut microbiome; material: fecal sample | place: Denmark | collected 2008
CAAGGAAGTCTGCGAAGGTCTGCGTACCGTAGACGATACGGGTCAGCACGGCAATGGGCAGCTGAATGTCCCAATCGCGGTTCGCTTCGACAATCGTCTTTTCTCCGTTCTGACAGGTGATGAGCCAGCGCGCGTTGTTCGCGGGAATCTGCTCATCCACCACTTCCAGAACGAACGCGCCGTCGCGCTTGCCGGCGGGCATCTGCCGCAGAATCGCTTCCGCGTTGATGATGCGCACCATCGGCACGGTTTTGGCGCGGCGCGGGATAATTTCGCCATCCAGCGTGATGACGTAGCCCAAATCGGTCATGTCAATCGCCTTGCGCGTGTGGATGACGGAGACTGTCGCGCCCTGATGATACAGCGCATTCACGCTGTCCGCCACCAGCTGACGGGACGAGCGCATCCGCCCGTAAAGGACACCCAGCAGTACCCCTGCGCCCGCCGAGCAGCCCTGCACCAGCAGCGCCAGCCAGCGAAGCCGCAGGATTTCCGGCGTGCGCAGTTCCTGCATCACCGCCGTGTCCTGCCATACGTTCCAGAATGCCTTTGCAATATCCTTCCACTCCACCAGCACCGTCGGAATCCACTCCGGGAAGGTGTATACCGGCTGAATGATGTAGTTCATCAGCAGCGCCGCGAAAATCGCCGATACCCCGTAGCCGAGGATGAACAGCAGCACCGCGCCTGTCAGCTCCGGCATCAAGCTGATGGCATACTTTTCTTGCAGCCGCTGCCGATAGCGCTTGCCGTAGTGCTTCACGCGCCCATTCAAGAACGCAATGAACCGCAGCAGCACCGTCATGCCGATAAGGAACAGCAGCACGCGCAGCCAGAGCGTCGCGCTCATGCCCTCTTTGCCGAGGTCGAACATGCTGCCGCCGCTCTGCCAGCCCGTCACAACGGACTTGAACGATACACTTGCGCCCGTCCCCGGCTTCGGGATTGCCTCCACCAAAAGGGCATCGACGGTTGTGGACGTTTCAATCACACTGTTCAGCGGAATATACGCCGTATACGCCTGATATTCCCCGACGCGCATGGAATGCCGCGCAATGCCGATGACCTCATAGCTTTCACCGCCGATGAACACCTTGCGCCCCAGCGGATCGGCGACGCGGAACAGCTTCAGCGCCAAGTCCTCGTCCAGCACAGCGACTTTCCGCCCGCTCTTCAGTTCCTCTTCGTACGGCAGCCGTCCGTAGCGCAGGAGCTTTGGCCGCACCTGAAAGCCATATTTTCCGACCAGCTCCACGCGCGTATCCGACGAGATGTCTCCGCCGGAAATCGACGTTTTTTCAATCACACCGCCGATTGTCCAGCGCAGCATCGTCGTCGTATCCCATTCACCGGCTGCGTTTTCCAGCGCCTTCACCTGATCGGCAATCGGCTGATTCGGCGCGGTCTTGCTGTTCTCGTCCTCGCCGGAATTATCCTCCGTCTGCTGGGCGGGCGCGGGCACCAGGTATTGCAGATGGTCGCCTACCTGCTTTGCCTGAACCGCCCCGAACACCAGCGCAGCGGCAAAGGCGGCCAGCAGCGCCCATTGCCACCATTTCCCCAGCTTCTTCACTGCACATACTCCATGACCGTCGCGCCGTCCTCCAGTGCGCGGTCTTCACGGTCGGCGATGGAGCGATAGCTCAAATCCTCCTGAATGGAGACCGTGCTGTCGCTGCGCTCGATGACGGTCACGCTGGTCTTTTTGACCTTCATCGTGTTCTCGGAGAGGAAGCCGCCGCCGGAATACTCGACGACGTACACATAGTTCGATTCGCCGTCAGAGCGGACGCAGCTGGGCGCAAGCAGGGTTGTGGCGCTCTTTGCTCGGTAGGTGATTTTCACGTCCACGCCGCCGTCCTGCATGAAGCGGCGAATCGCGGTGGAATCGCTGCTCAGGTACGTTTCCGGCATCGGCATTTGCAGATACTTCGTGCCATCTGAAGCGATGGTGGTCTTTTCCACGCTGGTGCGCTCGCTGCCGTAGTTGTCGCTGCTGATTTCGGCGCGTGTCCCGTCGGCAATCGTGCGCGTGGAATTGCTGTCAAGCGGCGCGCGCAGCACCGGCACGCAGTCCTCTTTGTTCATCACATACGCAACCTTCGTGCCGTCGTAGGTGTCGCCTTCCGCCACTTTCAGTTCGATGATGTAGCCGTCGCGCGGCGCAACAACTGCCTTCAGGCTCGTTTCCAGCACCGTCAGCGTCACCATCTTCTGGTTCAAATCCTCGATTTCCTCCATCAGGCCGTTGCGCTTGGTGATGTACTGGAACACATCGTCTGACACCTTCAGCTTCTTGTTGTCCAGCACCGCGAAGTACGCTGCGCGCGCTTCTTCGTAGGCAGCCTGTGCCGTCCGCGCTTTGTTGACAGCGGCTTTGAGTTCGTCGGACACCTCACCGGACAATGCAAGCTGGCTCTGCCACGTTGAAACATCCCCCGTCAGCACAACGGATTCCTTCGCCGCGGCATAGCGCGCCTCATACGTCGCTTCGCTGAGCGTATCCTGCGCGTCAAGCAGCTGCTGGTACATGGTGTTCTGGTAGCTTTCCTTGCTCAGTTTGCGGTTCTGCACGTCCAGCTCCAGCAGTTCCTTGTTCTTCGCGTCGTAATCTTCGCGAACCTTCTTGATTTCTTCCTCGTAAGAGGGCGTTTTCGCCGTGAAGATGATGTCGCCCTTCTTGACGTAGTTGCCCGCGCGAACATAGAGCTTATCCACGGTGATGTTCATGTCCTTGGCTTCCTTGACGGTGAACTCTTCCGTCTCCGCGAAATACACCTGCGCGCGGAAGGTCATTTTGTCCTCGAAGCGCCCGGAGGTGCTTTGCACGAGCTGTACCTTCGGCGTCGTGATGGTCTGCACCGTCCGCGCGAAGAACATGCACAGCGCCACCGCCACGAACAGCACAATCAGCCCGCGCAGGGCAAATCGTTTAAGCTTCATACGTTCCTTTTCCTCCGTCACTTGAGTTCGCTAAGCTGAATGCCCGCGACGATGTCCTCTTGGAAATACAGATAAATCAGCAGCGTCGGCAGGATGTACAGCGCGCTGCCCGCAAAGGCGACATCCGCCCGGTCGGTGCTGATCTGGTTGAACATAACCGACAGCGGCTGCAAGTTGGTGTGGTTCGCCAGATAAATCAGCGGCTGTTCGACCATGTTCCAGCAGTCCGCGAACGACAGCGCCGCCGCCGCGCCCAGAATCGGCTTGCACACTGGCAAAATCACATGCACAAACCCGCGTACCGGGCCTACGCCGTCCACCATGCCCGCCTCCAGCAGTTCATTCGGGATGCCTACCATGAACTGACGCAGGAGGAAGATGTAGAAGGGCGAAAAGCACATCGGCAGAATGACCGCCCACGGTGTCTCCATGATGCCCAGCCATCGCAGGACCGTGACGCTTGGCGCCATCGTGACCTGAAACGGCAGAATCATCAAAACCAGAATGCAGAAGAAGAGCAAATCGCGCCCGTGGAACTGGAAGCGGCTCAGGCAATACGCCGTCAGCGGCACAATGAGCGCCTGCCCGACCAGAATCGCGCCGGTGTACATCATGCTGTTGCAGAACAGCTTCAAATACGACGGTTCTTCAATAAAAATCTTGTAGTACTGCCGGAGCGAGAACATCGCGGGTGAATACAGCACATCCAGCCACTTCGTCGTGTCGTAGCTGCCGCGCCCTTTCAGGTACGCCGTGATTTCCGACTGCGGGAAGAACGAATACAAGAACGTAAATACAATCGGGATAAGGATGACTGCCGACAGAATGGTCAGCAGCACAAACGCCAGCTTTCCGCCGAAGGACAGGCGGTTGTGGCGATGATGAATTTTCTTCTTGCGCGCCATCATACTGCCTCCTGTCCTCAGTTATTGGGCGAGCGAACCGCTTTGCTCAGGTACATCAGCGCGAACAGCACCATCACGCCCACGGCAAAGATATACGCTGCCGTCGTCACATCCTGATATTCCAGACGGGCGAACTTGTTGTTCATAAAGTGCTGCAAGGTATAAATCGCGTTGGACGGGTACGCTCCGCCGATGAAGTAGACTTCCTTGAAGATTTTGAACGCATTCACCCACGCCAGCACGAACACAAGGAACGCCGTCGGCATAATCTGCGGGAGAGTGATGCGGAACGACTGTGTCCACCAGCCTGCGCCTTCCAATGCGGCGTATTCATACAGCGAGGGATGCACCGCCGACAGTGCCGACGCGAACAGCACAACCGAGAACCCGACGTTCTTCCAGATATACAGCAGCACAATCGGCACGCGGAGTGCGTCACCCTCCAGCCACAGCACGCGCTCCATCCCCAGCGCCGTCACCATGCGGTTGATGACGCCGCCGTAGTCGAACATCAGCGTCCAAATCAGCAGCATGGCAGAGGACGGCATCAGGTATGGCAGCAGCAGAATGTTTCGGAATGCCGTTGAGCGGTCTTTGAGCGTTTTGAGCATTGCCGCCAGCAGGAACGCCAGCAGCCAAATCACCGGCGCGCACAGCAGTGACAATTCCCATGTGTTCTTCAGTCCCAGCTGGAACATGCTGTTCTGCAGCGTCCGCTCGTAATTCGCCAGCCCGACGAACTGGTTCTCGAACGACCCGTCCATCAGCGACGAATAGATGCCCCCGAAAAACGGGACGACATAAAACAGCATCAGTCCCGCCAGCCCCGGCAGCAGCAGCAGCCACACGACCTTTTTCTTCCGAAACATGTTTCCTCCTGAACCACGCACAGGCAGGCGGTCTTTTCCGCCTGCCCATACGGTGTGAAATAAAGGGGAACCCAAGGGGCTTTGCCCCTTGACCCCACAAGGGAGTTTCTCCCTTGACCCTTTCGCGCGATTGAGCTGCGCGCACTTGCATACTGGTTCCGCGTGTTTATCCAAGAAACGGATAAGTCAAGCCACAGGAAGCCCCAAAAGTGGCGGCGCCGAAGGGGTGGAGGGGGCGATCGGAAAGCCCCCTCCTCGCGCCCGCAGGCGCGAATTCCCTGCGCTTTACTGATTTTCCAGCTGAATCATCCGCAGCTTTCCATCCGCCTCGCGAATGAACTGGTCAAGCGTAATCTGTCCATCAATATAGCGCTGCACCAGCGTTTTCAGCCCCGATGTGTTGTCCGTGCTGTCCAAAACCGTCGGTTTGCCGATGTACAGCGCCGGCAGAATCACTTCCTGATACCGCTGAATGTACGCCGGCGATACTGTATAACGATCGCTTTCCGCGCTTTGTTCCATGTACCGCTTAAATTCGTCCAGCTGTTCCTTGTAAGCGTTCTTTTCTTCCGCCGACGCTTCGTCGTACGCCTTCTGATACATCACGAGGTCTGCTTCGTTCTGCTTCCGCTGTTCCTCGTACCATGGATTTTCAATCGGCGTCGTGCAGCCTGCCACCAGCTCCACCTTCTGTTCGTCGCGGATGTTCTTGATGACGTATTCCAGCATCGTGCCGATTTCGTCGCTGTCCGTCGTGCGCGGATTGATGAACATCAATTCTATCTCAATGCCTTGACCGAGGTAGAAAGCCGTGTCCTTCGTCAGCGTCATCTGAATGAGCTTGGGCGTCTTGTCCTTACCGAAGGTCACGTCGCCGTCGTAGTAGGAGTTCAGCATCCAAGTGCCAGTGAAGATGAGCGGCTGCTTGTAGTCGCTTTCTTCGTCACTCGTTTTCTTGTTGCTTTCCTCAATGCGGTCGCAGCGCATGGCGTCAATCGCCGCCACCATCTCGCGGAAAATCGGGTCGTCAAAGTGCAAGTCCTGATTCGTCGCCTGACAGTACCCCTTCCACTCGCGCAGTGCCAAGCGGAACATGCGGTCTTTGTACTTTTCGGTCGAGTCCAGCGGCGCAAAGTTCGGGTAGTCCTCCACAAACTCGTCGTTCCAGCGCGTCACAAAGGCGCACAGGTCGATGAAGTTCGTCGGAATGTCGTCCATCGTCAGTCCCATTTCCTCAAACACCTTCGGGTTGATGGTGAACGCGTACGCGCCGCCGACGCTGATGGGCAGGGCGAAAATCTTGCCGTTTGCATCGGTCACGAAATCGCGGAAAACGGGATTCAGGCTCTCAACATACGCCTTCACCGCCGGGTACACGGACAAGTCCTTGCAGTATCCCTTCTGGTTCAGCCGCTCAATCGCCAATCCGCCCGCCGCGTCGCGCGACGTGTACGAATTGACATACGCACTCACAATATCCGGCGCATCGTCGCCTGAAGCGAATGCGCGCGCGACCTCTTCCGCGCTGGCGCTGTCAATGTCCGAATCACCGACGACCGCCACTTCCGGGAAGTCCATCGCATAATAGCGAATGCCGCCCCAGACGCTCGTGCCGGACAGGTGAATGACGTGGCTCGGCTGATAGTTTTCCGTCAGCGTGCGCGCGAAGATGCCGGAGCTGTAATCCGCCGAAACAATCGTATCACCCACGATTGCAACGTGATAGCCCTCCATCGGGAGGTACGCATACAGCGTCGCCTTCTGGAAATTCGTCGTACCCATGATCTGCGTGCTGTCACAGTACAGCACTGCATCCAGCTTTTCGCTGTACGCCAGCTGCTGATAAGAGAAATCATCTCTCACGCCAATGTTGCTGGACAGCATCGTCGTCGTATCCGTCGCCGGGTCATAGACCATCGCCATCTGCGGGATGCGATTGCCGTTTTCGTCCCAGTCTTCCTTCTTCTGAGAGGCAATCACGAGAAATTTGCCGTCCTTGTAGGCGCAGACGTTGCGTACGTTCTCCACATTCGCCTTGCGGACGCTGCCGTCCGTCAAGCTAAGCGCGTAAAGGTTTGTCACTCGGCCCTTGTCGTCCCATGTGTTCATCAGCATCAGCACAGTATTGCCCGATGCCGCCACCGTGTCCGGAAGAAGGGCATAGCTGTAATCTTCTTCCTCTTGGATGAAGATTTTCGTGTCCTGCATCGTTGCAACATCGGTGTACACAGCCTTGCCGTTTTCGCCGCTGATGGTGAAGATGCCGCCAGTCAAGTGGTTGATGCCGTACACCTTTTCGCCGTCCGTGACGAGCATGGAGAAGCAATGCGCCGCGTCCGGTAATTCCGTGCCCGCGAGAGCGTCCTCTTTCAGGTTTTCCAGCCGTTCTTGCAGGTCTTTCAGCTGCGCATAGCCTCCCGCTCGGTACATATTCGACGCAACAAGCGTCATCTCCTGCTGACCGGGCTGCCAAGTGTAGAGCGAATACAGGCGCGAGGTGTCATCTTGCACAAGAATCGCCGCGCGGTCCTTCAGCGAAAGCAGCCCCGCCGGGGAAAAGCTTTCCGCACGTTCCTCCACCGGCAGCGCTTCATTCGCCATGCTTTCCTCTTCGCTCAGCTTCTTGAAAATCGTCCGATTCTCCGCCGCCGCGCAGCCAATCAGCAGGCTTGCCGCCAGCAGCACACTCGCCATTTTTCTGAACTTCATGCTCCTTGAAACCTCCTTCACGTTCCACCCTTTGCAGGGGGCATATCATTATTTCCATCTGTGCGAACCATCCGGCAGCGCTTTTCCGTTCAGCCCACACATATTAGACGTTTGAAAATCCCTTTTCGTTTCCTCTTTTACAAATTTTCTTCAAGTGGCATTGCCCCTTGACCCTTTCGCGCGATTGCGTTGACTGCTCTTTCCTACTTCTTCCGCGTGTTTATGCAGGGAGAAAAAGCTTTATTGCTCCAATCCTTCTATCAGCTTATCCGCTTCCCCAACAAACTCCTCCAGCGAAATTTCCCCCTGATGCACCTGCGACACCAGCGCACTGAACGCATCCGAATCCGCCAAAATCCCCGGACGGCGCAGGTAGCTCATCGGCAGAATCGTCTGCTGATAGAGTTCAATCGTCTTGGGCGCAATCGTCCACCTCTCCCGCACGGTGTATCGCTGCAAACTCGCCTCTTCCTCGTTGATGCGCTCCTGAATCCCCTGTTTCTTCCAAGCAGGTGCATTTTCCTGCTGCCTGCGCAGTTCCGTCAGCGTTTTCTCGTAGCCGCTCACCATTATCAAGTAGTAGGAATCCTCTATCGGCTCGTCGTAATCCGCCAGCAGCACGCACTTTGCCGTTGCTTCCTGGTCAGCGATTACCTGCGCAAGCATCGTGCCGACTAAATCCGCATTCGTCGTCCGCGGATTCACCACCAGCACAGTCATGTAGCCGATGCCGTAATGCGTGGTCACATCCGGCGTCAGCGCCATCGGCAGGAAAATCCGGCTGCCAAAAGCATCCGCGTAGTTTGCGAAATTCCCAACCGCCTGCGCATCCGTCCAGATCAGGCATTCGCGGTAGTCGCTGATTTCTTCGTTGACCTGCTGATTCGCCTGCTCGATTTTGTCCGTGCGCATGGCATCCAGCGCCACCATCATCTCCCGGAAAACGGGATGGTCAAAGCGCAGGGGAATGTTCTCCGCCTGACAGTAGCCAATCCAGTCGCGCACCATCAGGTCAAAGACGCGCTCGCGGTATGATTCCGTCTCCTCCAGCGGCGTGTAGGCGGCATACGCGCCCGTGAGATTGTCGTTCCATTTCGTGATGAACGCACAAAGGTCAATGAGATTCGTCGGAATGTCGCTTTCCTGCAAGCCGAGCTTTTCCATCACGTTTCGGCTGATGAAGTAGCCGTAACTCCATGCGTAGATGGGCAGAGCGTAGATTTTGCCGTCGCGCGTCACCGCGTCGCGGTAAATCCCGTTCAGCCGGGACACATAGTCCGATACTTCCGGGTAGACTGACAAGTCCATGCACCAGCCCTTGTCCATCAGCACATCCAGCGGCCAGCTGCCGTCCGCTTCAGGCGTATCCGGCGTCAGCCCCAGGCGCAGGATGTCCGGCGCATCGGTAGAGGCACTCATGCGCGCCGCCAAGCTCGCCGCATTCATAGCGCTCTTCGTCAGCGTCTCCTGCGCCAGAATCACCTTCGGATTTTCCTCCGCGAAGTGCTGCAGGGCGGTGTTGCTTGCGCCGTTGCTGCTTTGGATGCGCAGCACGGTCATATCGCCGTTTTCCTTCGAGCGGACGTAAACGCTGCTCAGGTTCACACCGACGATGCTGTCTTTTGTGACCGCAATATTCACGTTCGCTGCCGGGAAGGTTACCACAGGGTCTTCCTGCACGAAATCCGTCGTCCGCACAATTTGGCGTGTTCTCACGTCGTAGTAGCTGCCGCTGTACGGGTCATACGCGCCGCATTCACTGCGTTTTTTATACGGCACACCCGTGCTGAGCAGGGTTTCCTCCCCCGTCGCCACGCTATAACGCGACAGCGTATACGTTCCGCTGCTGCGGCTGATTTCGTTGGTCGACCCCTCCAGCCGCCACAGCAGCAATTCGCCATCTGCCCACTCGTACATAGCTTCCAGCGATTCATCCGCAATTTCGCGAATGGCGCCGTCTGTCAAGTCCACCAGCACAACCTTGATGCCGTTTTCCTGCATCACGCTGATTGCCAGCACTGAACCGCAGACATGCATCCGCGTCAGCGACGCCGGATAGGTGTATACTTTGTCTGTCTCCAAGTCCCGATAGCGGATGTTCAGGCAGGACAGATTCGCCATCGTGCAGACGTCTTCTGTCTGCAAACCGTCCTTCGTCTCCGAAATTTTGAAAATCAGCCCGTTTATACGGTTGAGGGCATAGAGCGTTTCGCCGTCAGAGGTCAGATTGCTGATGGCATGGGTCAAATCGGGCATCCGGTAATTCGGCACACGGCTCATGGAGTATTCGCAGGATTCCTGCGCCGTCTCCATCGTATCGCTGCTCATCACCCAGTAAAATCCGCCGCCGAGCTTGCGCATTTCCGTCATGCCGTCCTGCCAGAAGTACAGCGACAAGCTGTCATAATTATCATCATTTGCCAGCACCACCACGCCGCCCATGGCGCGGGTCACGCTGCAAATGGACAGCTCCGTCGGGCGCAGCTGGAATGGCGTGGCTTCATCCACCTGACCCGGACGGGTGTAGAGGGTCAGCCGCTCCGCCTGTGCCTGCGGGAGCAGCAGGAGCATCATCAAGAGGATAAGCAGGCGTCGGGCGCGCATGGCAATTCGCTTCCTTTCCATTCTTCATGGGTTCGTCATTCAATTAGACGACGCATTTCGCGCTTTTTTTCGGGAATTTTCAGAATTTTTCGCTGCAAAAAGGCACTGCCGCGCGTGCAGTGCCTTTCGCGTTTTATAGTCCTGACAATGCCGCCGAAAGTTCCTGCAGTGCCGCAGAAAGGTTCGTTTGCTCCTCCATCGTGCTCATACCGGTGATAAGCTGGTTGGAATAGGCGTCGAGGATGGTGTAAATCCTTGAAATCAGTTCCGTGCTGACGTAGGCGTGGTTCGTGCCGTCCTGCAGCATCTTCATTTGGTTGATAACGTCAATTGCGTGCACATCGGCGCGGATTTTGCCCACTGTGGCTGCCGAGGACGAGCTGGCTGTCCGGCTAAGCGTTGTCGACAGCGCCACCGCGTCCCGGCACTGTTCCTGCATCATGGCGATATTGCGGCTGTTGACGCTGGAAAGCTTCGCAACGGTCGTCACGCTGACAGCCGCCAGCGCCACAACCAGCGCCAGCAGGATCAGCATCACAATGCCCCGTCCGCGCGGCGCAGGAACACCCGTCCCGACGCTCAATCGCTTCTGGTTGGCCATATAGCGGCCCTTCATCCATTTTTCCATATGTGTTTCCTGTTCCTCCATTCTGCGCGGAAGTTCCGTCAAAATCATCAAGGGACAGCGGCGCAGCACTGTCCGTATGGTTTATCTTATCACACTTTTGCCTTTCCGTAAAGCGAACACCCAAAAGATTTACATTAAAGCGAACATCCAAAAGATTTACATTCCCGTATACTTTCTGACGCTTTCGGGGATATTGACAGTATCATCAGCGGAGGTGAACCCATTATGAAACGAACACTTCCTGCCCTGCTGCTCTGCTGGGTGCTGCTGTTTTCCGTCCCCGCGCTGACGGAGGACGCCCTGCTTCGTTCGCTCTTCGGCTGGACGGCGTATTTCGCACGCATCCCGGCGGATGCCGCCGATACACCCGATACCCTCGAATGGGACTGGACGTGGAGCGGCTTCTGGCGCGCGCTGTTCGGATATTCCGCATAAGAAGGAGGAGAAATCCGCATGATTTATGTGCAGCTGCGCGCCCGCGTGAAGCTCGCGCAGGGCGAAACCCTCCATGTCGCGGATGCTGCCAAAGTGCTGGGCAGCGAAAAAGCCGGGCATTGCTCCCTCTTCTGCCCAACCGCCCCCGGCGTCTACACGCTGGATGCCATCGCCGTTGCCAAGGCGCTCAAAAAAGTTTTTCCACAGGAGGACATTTCCCTCATCGGTGCGGAGGTCTGTTACGTCCACCGCATCAAGGCGCGCGGCAAGGATTTTCTGCGACCCGTGCGGACGGCGGCGGCGCTGCTGATTCTGCTGCTCGGCAGCGCTTTGGGCCTGACGTGGTTTCACGCCGACGTGAATATGCCGCAGGCGCAGGCGGATGTTTACGCTGCCATCACCGGCGCGCCGCCGGACGACGTGCGTCTCATCACCATCCCCTACTGCGTCGGCGTTGCGCTGGGCGTATGCGTGTTCTACGCGATTCCCTTCCCGCATCAAACAACGCCCTTGGAGGTCAAGCTGACCGAATATCAGGAGGACATGGAGAAAGCCGAGGGGAAGCCGATTGAATAGCGTGCTTGCCATCCTCATCGGGTTGATGAGCGGCGCGGCGATGTCGGTCGCGGTCAGCAGCGTATGGTGCGTGCTGCATCTGCCCGCGCGGATTCAGCACCTGCTGCACGCCGCGTCTCCGCGAATGATGGGGCTGGCGCTGCTTAGCGGATTGATGCTGGCGGCGCTGCATAATGCGCTGCGGTGGACGCTGGGTCTGCCGGAGGCGTTCGGGGTGGTGGCGATGGTTGTCGGCGGGATGTTTGTGGGGATGGTCGCGTCAGCGCTTGGGGAGATTTTGGAGGTTGCGCCGGTGCTGATGAGAAGGTTTCGATTGGGGGACGTGTCGGGGGCGGTACGGGTGACGATTCTCTTGGCAAAGACACTTGGGGCGATAATTGCTTCGATAGCGATTACGCTGTGAAGCGCGCTCAAGCCGGGAAGCAAAAAAGGGTCAAGGGGCAATGCCCCTTGCAGGGTCAAGGGACAGCGTCCCTTGTGGGGTTTGGGGCAACGCCCCAACTGTTCCACGGGCGACCAGTATGTCCAACGCGCTCAACAAAAGGCGCAGGCAG
>ULVM01076605.1_pt1 | contig 12223 bp, 10 predicted proteins | sample 1959451 | NCBI WGS metagenome assembly ULVM01 (sample SAMEA4835786, study PRJEB28245) | human gut metagenome | biome: gut microbiome; material: fecal sample | place: Denmark | collected 2008
TATAAGAAAGGCGGTCTATATGGGAAAAAGAATAATTTCTGTGTTATTAATTGTTGGGATTTGCCTATCTGTGACTGCATGTTCGCCAGTGGAGAATCTTTTTGATATTATGAATCGGGTTACTGATAATGATAATCCTTTGAGTGGAAAAAGTACAGATGAAAGAATTATTATGTCCTTGAAAGATACATATCCAGAACATACTTTTTCAGCAATAAATTCATTTGACAATGATAAGGGAGAAGGACTTTTTTCTGACGAAAAAGGAATAAAATTCAGGGTACACAATCTTATTTATAATAATACATATCATTTTGGTTGTGAAGATGATTATTTGGCAACAATCTTAAATGAACAAAATTATATTAGCCAGGCATCAGATATAGCTACAAAGTATGGATATGCTTTAGCATATGATGAAGAAAATGAAATTGTATCTATCCAATATGCGGAAGATTTTCAGCAAACAGATGATTTTTCATATTATTCAAAAATGGTGTATGAAATTCTAAATGTAGTGGAGATACCAACGGTTGTTGATCCGGATACTGAGTTTTCAACGGGAGAAGTTAATTATTATAGTCGCCCTTGCATGGGGACATTGTTGTGTGATATTACCTATCATACTTCCAAAACAAGTTTGAGGATTAGCTTTGAAGATAAGGATTTATCTGAAGAACAGATCCAAGCAAAATTTAAGGAAGAATACCAATGGCTAAAAGAAACACAAGAATAACAACTTAATATTATGATGAGAATAGACGATGAAAAATACTTATGTTGATACTTTTGGTGTCTACAGTATTGCTGTCAGGTTGTGGGAAAACATTTTTGAGTAGATTATTTAAATAATAACATGAAGAATATGCTGAAATTCTTACGGCTTTTTTGCTGCGGCAAATCAAAATGATACAAAGAAAATAGAAGAATTATTTGCTCCTAATATAAGGGGAAAAGAATTTCAAAAAGAAGTGGATGATTTTTTGGAATTTTACAACAAAACAGCAAAAGATGGGACATGGGATAAGGATGATATTTTGTTAGGAGTAAGGGGAAGTCAGGATAGACATCTTTATCGTGTCATGCATTCTTCGATAGAATTAAAAAAGATAATAAGAATTATTACATTTATATGGAAGTTGTTACAGCGAATAAGGAAAATCCAGAAAATAAAGGAATCCAGATTATTGATTTAGCAACGAAAAAAGCATATGATGACAGATATTTTCTGTGGCATTCAAAAAAGGAAATTTATGCGCAGGAAAAGGCTTGTGAAGTTCTAGGAGATGAAATCATTAAATTAGAAGTGTGTAATGAAGAAAAAGTGATTGAGACGATTTATGAAAAAAATTCTGAAGAGAATTAAATTGAATTTTTATTAGTTGGGGGAGGAGGACATGAGGATGCTGTGCAAAAAATGTCATACAGAAATGACAGTAATGCAAGAAGACAATGTAAGTGGGTTGATTTGTCCGAAATGTGGATGGAATATAATCACAACAAAGATTGATGACATTATGCTAGATACACAGCTATATCAATTATATATTTTAAAGAATGAACATATAAATAGGAATCAAATTCGAATATTATCAAAAATATCGGGGATGCGGAGTGTATTTCTGTGGAGGAAACGATTGAGAGGATGAAGGGGGGAAGAACAGAATGGAAGATGTTATAAGAAAATATTTTCAATGCTGGTTGGATAAAGATATTAATGATGTAAAAGAGATTTTTAGCGATGATATTATTTACAGTGAGTGTTATGGTCCAGTATATAAAGGCATTGGACAGATAATCAGATGGTTTGATGATTGGAACCGGAAAGGTACTGTTTTGCAGTGGGATATAAAGCGTGTGATTGCGTCAGGGAATACAGCTGTTGTGGAATGGTATTTTGAGTGTGACTACGAGGGCAATGTGGATGGTTTTGATGGGGTTACTATTGCCGAGTTTGATGCGGATATGAAGATTTGTGATTTGAAGGAGTTTCAGTCGAAGGCAGAGCATAATTATCCGTATGGGGAATGAAAAGGAGCATTGAAGAACTATGAATTTCGAAAAGTATAACCTTTTTGAAGAATGTGTGGCAAAAATGTTTTCCGAAGAAGAACTTGTTGTATCCAGGCAATACAGAACAGAGAAGAACATGGAAATAGACATTTTGTTGAAAAGAATGAAATTAAATATTGTATTGAGATAAAATATTCGCCGATACAAGATAATGCCGTTAGGCAAATACATACCATTGCAAAGGAATGTAATGCGGAAGCTATATTAGTGACGATATATGAATTGGAGTTAGATCATGTACTTGCATAAAGAAACTGAAATATAACATATTGAAGCCTCTTGCGGATGAGTTAGGGCTTGTGATTCGTAACTTCGACTCTGATTGATAAAGTTTTTGCTGTATGCGATTACTACCTACAGGGCAAGGCTCACAGAAATGCAAGACATTTGTATGATATTTATAAGCTGACAGAGCGTGTGAAATGTTGAAAAAGCATTATAAAGAATTGGTGGAGAAAATATTTGCCTAATATGTTTTCTGCCACAAAAGGTGCAAAATGGGGTAGGAAACGAAGTGATGGGGGAGAATATGTAATTGACATAGCGGTCTGAATGGCATATTATTCATACAAAGGTCTCCATTCACCTTATGGTTTTGAACTATAGAAGAGATGAACATTAAAGAAATTATTATGTTATAGTTTGGACTGGTCGAAAGACCTGAAAAACTCAGGAGGCACACAATGGTTAAACACATTATTTTATGGACACTCAAGGATGAGTACACAGAGGCACAGAAGAAGGAAATACGTGCCGGCATAAAGAAAGGGTTAGAGGGACTTAAAGGGCAGATTCCGGGAATGATCGACATTTCAGTGCGCACAGATTATCTTCCGACATCTACCGTAGATGTGATGCTTGATACTACATTTGAAGATGCTGATGCACTTGCAGCATACGCAAAGAATCCTAAGCATGTTGCAGTGGCAGATACCAAGGTGAGACCATTTACTGCAAATAGGGCATGTATGGATTTCGAGGTGTAATAAGCGGGAAATTAGTGTATTTGACTATAAATCTTTTCCGAAATTAGGCGATATGTCAAAAATGACAAATATTGTCAAATTATCATTGAAATAGTACTATGGTAATGATATAATAATCTTACTGTATAGAACGAAACCTAAATGAGAAAGGGAGAATTACATATGGGTGAGGAAGCTAAAAGCAAAATAATGGAAATGCCACTTCAGCAGAGATTGAAATATGGCTATAAGAAAGTATTGGATATGCTGCTTGTATCGGGAGGCATATCAATTGTTGCAGTTTTATTGGTTTATTTTGGTGCAAAGGCTAATATCTTTGGTGCCGAGTCGGGAACAGTTGCTACATTTTTCCTGGTTATAGGACTGGCCAATGTAATAATAGTTGGAATTGTAGCTACAATGATTGCGAAAAAAATCAGTGATCAGGTTATTGATTCTGTGCTTGAGCCGTTACAGCAGATTGAGGTAGTGGCAGGAGAGCTTGTTAATGGAAATCTTCACAGCAATCTGGAGTATCATTCAGATGATGAGATTGGCAAACTTGCACATGACCTTAGAAAGTCTATCAGGACACTTGGCTCATATATTGATGATATCGACCTGACTATGAGACAGTTTGCTGATGGCAATTTCAACTTCAAGCCACAGGTGGAGTGGAAAGGCGATTTTGTAGGAATTAAGGAATCAATCGTTGCTTTCGAGGAGAGCATGTCAGATACAGTCAGTGGTATTCAGAGAGCTGCCAATGAGGTTTCAAACGGTGCTGGGCAGGTAGCTGCCAGCTCTAGTGACCTTGCGCAGGGCGCAACAGACCAGGCCGCTGTTGTTGAGGAGCTTACAGCAACACTTGCTTCTGTAGCGGATCAGGTAGCTGAGAATGCTGAGCATGCAAAGGAAATCAGCCAGAAGGTTGACGGACTCGGAACTGAGATTATGGATAGCAACGGACAGATGCACGAGATGGTTACATCCATGAATGAAATCAATGAGGCATCTCAGGAAATCGGTAAAATCATCGCAACAATCAATGAGATTGCATCCCAGACAAACCTTCTTGCACTCAATGCTTCTATCGAGGCAGCCAGAGCAGGAGAGGCAGGAAAAGGCTTTGCAGTTGTTGCAGACCAGGTTACTGTACTTGCTGAGCAGAGTGCAAATGCTGCTAAGGAGTCAGCAGCTCTTATTGAGTCTTCAGTCAAGGCTGTTGAAAAAGGAATGGTTATTGCAGGCAAGACAGCATCGCAGCTTGAGGAGGTTGCAGGCAATTCCAAGACTATCACAGATGAGGTTAATGGAATCGCAGAGACACTTGAGACACAGACAGATGCTATCAAGCAGATTAATAATGGTGTAGAGCAGATTAACGATGTAGTTCAGACTAACTCAGCTTCTTCACAGGAGTGCGCAGCTGCAAGTCAGGAGATGAGCAGTGAGGCAGAGAGCTTAAATGAGCTTATCCGTCATCTGAGAGTTGCTGAGCAGTAAGTATATTATATTGAATAGAATTATTGATGGTCACAATCAGGAGTGATTTGATGGTAACCGGATGTTACTGTTAAGACTGAGGTGTGAAGCAGCAATATTAATATCCCCACGTTTATTTCCATGTATATGGCGAAAAACGTGGGGATATGTTATTATATGAGTATGACATTAAAAGATAGAATACCAAAAGAATTTTATAGCTTATTCCGCACGAAAAATATGGATGCATACATGCAGATAGTTGTTGCGTTATATGAGGAGAATAACGAGGTCTATGCATCACTGGGACTGACACGTGAGGAGTGTCAGATAATCATAGCGGATACCATATCAAAAACAGGCATTGTATGGCAGACTGATTATAATGAAGATGAGAGTGATAAAGATAGTGGCAGCATGGATAATCATGATGATTATAATCCTGATTCCGAAATTGATGTTATATATGACCAGGCCACTTTCGCATACACCCTGACACCATCAGCTATATTGGGCAGGCTTATAAACTGGGGCTGGATCAGGAGTGATTTTGATGAAAAGCTCAACACATATGTGATTGCATTTCCTCAGTACAGCCAGATGTATGCTGAGCTGTTTAAAAAGCTGCTTGTGGATGATGACAGCAGGGAGCGCGAGAGCATTTTGGCTGTTTACAGTGCGCTTTTTACATACTTTTCAGATCCGGAAAAAAATAATGATATTCTGAAAAATGCGTTGTATACGTCAAAAAATCTTGGTCAGCTTTTATCAAATATGCAGGATGGTATGAGGGCATATTTTGATGAGCTGTCACGTATGAAGGATTTTATAGGTATACAGAAGGTGCTGATTAAGGAAATTAATAACAGTGATAGCAGACGTTATGCCATCCTTACAACCACGGATAGCTTTTATCGTTACAAGGAGGCTGTAAAGGAGCTTATAAGCAAAATTCTTAATCAGAACGATGACAGAAGGGCTGAGCTTGAGGGAATTCTTTCGCAGACTACACCCGGTACGTTTGAGAGAAAACGCTATGAGTACAGCGTGGAGTACTGTGATAAGGCAAGTGAGCTTGTCTATAAGGTGGAGCATGAGTTTGACCTGATTGAGAGAAAGTACAACAAGCTTATTGAGCAGAAGACGATTTTTGCAAAGAGGGCGCTTGCAAGGATACACTATATCCTGCAGGAAGGCGCAGATGACGAGGATAATATAGTAAAGCTCATTAACCTGATAGATAAGAGTGATAAAACAGATGAGATACTTGGGGCTCTTCGAAACAGAATGAAGTTCACCAGACAGTTTTACAATGTAACGGACGACAGTTTTCCGGGAAGAAGAGAGAAGGGAAGAAGTGAGTTTGTTCCGTTTGTTATTGACGATGCTTCGGCAGGCGAAGATGATATGGCAGATTTTGTGCCAAAGCCATTGTATACCAAAAAGGAGCTTCAAAGCTTCAGAGATAAAAATATGCGTGATGGCATGTTTGTGACAGATGAACAGACTGTAGAATCCATGGAGGATCTGGAAAAGCTTCTGTTTTTATGGCAGGAGGAGACCAATGAGCGCATGGGTGAGGATACGGTGAGTCTGGATGGAGAGATAACAAAGAATGATGGTGTAAGCTACTCAAGGCTTGTAATATCCAAATCGGACTCTAAACGAGAAGCATAGAAAAGAGAGCAATGTATGTTTGAATATATGGAGAATGTTTCGCCAAATGAGGCAGAAAATATTAGAAAAACTATTCAGGATCTGTTGAGGCAGACCTGTATTTTGCAAATGAAGTGTGACCCCGTTACATTGATTCAAAGAGACAATCCAAGGTATCAGGTGTGTCTTAGAAACAGAGAGTTTATCTCTGATTATCTGGCTGTGCTTGACTGTGAGCTGGTTCATGACCAGCAGGAGCATCTTTTCAGGATAACGGGTGATGGTGTCATGCTCGAGAAGATGACTCTTCTTACTGCAAGGATTGTCATTATAATGAAGATGATATACAGGGATAAAATCATGGGCGAGGGGCTTAATGCGACAACAACGAATCTGGCGGAGATTCGTGAGTATGGCAGAAATACCAATCTGATTACCAGAAAGCTCACTAATCAGGAATGGTCAGACGCTCTTTTGCTTATGAAAACACATCAGATGATTGAACTGCCGGGGGCTATTGCAAACCTGGAGGACAACACACCAATCTATATTTATGGCACAGTAAATATATTCTGCTCAGCCATGGATATAAATGAGCTTGTGCGCATGTACAGTGATGAGGTGGAGCTGATTAAGTATGATAACGAATCGGCTGCAACACTTGAAGCTGCCGGATTGAATACAGAAGGCAGTTCTGTAAACCATACCCATGAATTTGCCAAGAACAGTGAAATGGAGGAGTTACCAATTGAGTCAGTCTAAGAAGATATTTACCAGAATGTGTCTAAACAACTGGGGCGGAATAAATCACAAGGTTTTGCAATTTAATGAGTATGTCAATTTGTTCAGTGGTAAGAGTGGCTCGGGAAAATCAACCGTCATGGATGCGATTCAGGTAATCCTCTACGGCAGCTTCAGCCCCACATTCTTGAACAAGGCTGCAGATGATGCAAAAAACAGGAGAAGTGTTCTGAGCTATTTGAGGGGTGAGCAGAAGGATGGTTCCGCAAATCGTGGCGACTGTGATTTTTGTTCGGTCATAGCGCTTGAGATAGAGGATACAGGCAGTCATACGTTTACATGTATAGGAATAGCCTTTGAGGTACGAAAAAACGATTCTGAGATTAAGAGATTTGTGTACTTCAGTCATTCGGGCAGGATGCCGGAGCCTTCATATGTGACAGCGGATGGCTTTTGCTATTCAAATAATGATATTAAAAAGCTTGTAAATACTCGCTCACAGTCAGCTGACAGACGCGCCAGAGGGGATGTAAACCGTATTTACGCATCGAAGGAGGCATATCTTGGCACATTATATGATGTTATTTTAGGATATATTGACCCGAATCGTTTTATCACAATGGAAAAAAGTGCTATTGCACTCAGAATGACAAATGGAACAGGCCAGTTTATACGTGATTATATGTTTCCAAAGAGTGACTCGGGCACGATAGAGACTATCAGTGAGCAGCTCGATGCATACAGACAAATCAGGGAAAAAATAGAGGATATGCGCAAGCGTATTGAGCTTCTTAAGGAAATAAAGGAGTCAGGGCAGGAACTGGTAAATATCCAAAGCGATATTGTCATGGCAGAGACAATGATCAGGTGCATAGATATCGAGGATATGCGTGCAAAGATTCAGGCAGCTGAGGATGATAAAAAGCGTATCGAAGAAGAACAGGACAGGCTTTCAGAAAAGGCAGAGGATATAGCCGGGCAGCAGGCAGATGTGCAGCAGGAGTATATTCAGGTATGTGCGGATTTGAAATCGAGCGACTTAGGAAGCAAAAAGGATCAGCTTAGGGAGCTTGAGAAGAGAAGTCTCATGCTTACCGACAACAGCCGTCAGTGGATTAAAATCACAAACGGACTAAAGGCCTGGGATGAGGATGAGGTCATCACAGATTATGTGAGCAATGCAGTTTTAAACCTCATTGAAGAGATTGTGGATGGCGATGTCACAGAGGCAAAATGTCAGGAGCTTCATCTAAAGCTTGAGTCTATAAAGAAGGATATAGAGGATGAGCTCGAGGACAATACTTCGCAGAAAAATGAGATAACAAAAGAGCTTAAAGAGAAAAAACGTCTGGTCGATGATATGAAGAACAACCGCAAGTCGTACAGTGAGAGCCTGCGTTCGGCAAGAGCTGCGCTGCAGAGAGACTTAAGTGATAGATTTGGCGAGCCTGTGAAGGTACAGGTATTTGCGGATATGTTTGACGTACAGGACGAGGAATGGAAGAATGCCATAGAAGGACGTATGGGCAGGCTCAAGTTCTCACTTATCACAGAGCCGCGTTATGCGCATACTGCTGCTGTTATTTTCAGGGACATGAAGCAGTTTGAGGATGTTGACCTCATCAATTCCAAGGCTATCATGGACAGCGAACCAAAGGCCATGGATGGTTCGCTTTATGAGGCAGTGGATACAAAGGAAAAGTATGTAGATGTCTGCCTGAAAAGATATCTGGGACATATTATAAAGTGCCGGAGTGTTGACGAGCTTGAGCAGGTACGAGATGGAGTTACACCGGACTGCTACTCATACAGCAACTTTATTTTCAGACATCTGAAGAAGCGCGATTATACTACAAATGCCTGCATCGGAGGCAGGGTATCCAAGGCAAGACTTGCCGAGTATGAGGCAGATGTGGAGAGGCTTGAGAAGGACCAGATACAGCTTATGGGTATTATTTCAAGTCTCAAGGCACAGAGAGATTTTGAGTGCTTAAAGGGGGAGCCGGAGTATTTTGTGGGCCTTTCTGAGGCGTCAGATGAGCTTAAAGCAGTTAATTCGCAGAAAAATGAGCTCGAAGAGATTATTAGGACAATGGAGAATGGGCAGTACAAGGAGCTAAAGGAGAAAAAGAGGCTTCTTGAGAAAAACATCGATGCACTTAAGAGTGCTTTTTCACTGAATCAGCAGCAGATAAATGAAAAGATAAGCCAGCATGAGAAAATCATAGGTGCAAACGAACAGCGAAGAGCACAGCTTGAAGATATGTTACAGGGCTATGTTGCCAGAGAGGAGCTTGAGAAGCAGGTTCAGGATATGCTGCAGCATAGCTCAGGAGCATCGGTCAAGAGCAAACAGCGTGAGAAGCTTATTGAGCTGCAAGGCGCAGATGGAAATGGTGGCAGGCAGCAGTCGTGTGTGGAGACGTTGCAGACTGCCCGCTACAGGTATATAAAGGAGTTTCCGTCAGGTCAGTTCAGCGGAGCCGAGAAGTCAAATAAGGCATATGAGGAGCTGCTGGAGAAGTACGAGAAGGATTATGAGCCGGAATATGAGAGTGAGTTTGAGGAGCAGTGCAAGGTGATTTACAAAAGTCTCAGAGAGAATGTCATCGGTACAATCCACGGTGATATCAAGGCTGCAAAGCGCCATGCCTATGAGATAAACAGGCTTCTTAGGGAGACTAATTTCTCAGACAGTACCTATCAGATTAAGATAGAGCCGGCAAAGAACGAAAACGGTCAGTTCTATGATATGCTTATGGCGGAAGAACTGGACAGTAAAAATCCGGATAATGGCGGAATAGCTGGACAGATAAGCTTTGGTGAGGATGATTTTTATAAGAAATATGAGCAGAAAATTAAACTTTTGACAGACAAGTTCATGCCGCCAAGGGATGAGGATGAGCATCTGCGAATGCAGAAGCGCAAGGAAATGGAGCAGTATGCGGATTACCGCAATTATCTGTCATTCAGCATGTATGAGCAGGTTACGGACGAAAACGGCCGTGTCATCAGGGAAAACTTTGTAGATGACATGGCAGGACGTGATTCGGGCGGCGAGGGACAGAACCCTAAGTATGTTGCGCTTCTTGCGGGCTTTGCGATGCTTTATATGCAGCAGAGCAATCGTGATTCAAAGATTAAGCTGGTGCTTTTGGATGAGGCATTTTCCAAGATGGATCAGGAGCGAAGTGCGGTGTGTCTCAAGTATGCAAGGAAGATGGACTTGCAGCTGATTGTCTGTGTACCGGATGAACGTCTGCAGTCGCTTATCCGAAATGTGGACTGTGTCTATGGCTTTAGGCGGCATAATAATCAGATTTCTATGATGCATATAGACAAGGGCGATTATCTGAAATTAATGGAGGGATAGATATGGCATATTATATAGCAGAAGGTGCCGTTGTTAAGGGTCAGGTGACAATGGCTGACGGAGCAAGCGTATGGTATAATGCAACTGTAAGAGGCGATTCAGAACCGATAGAAATAGGCAGAAATTCGAATATACAGGACAATGCGGTGGTACATGTGGACTTAAGCCACAGTGTCAGAATCGGTGACAATGTGACAATAGGACACAGCGCAATTGTTCACGGGTGTACTATAGGTGATAATACACTCATCGGCATGGGAGCTATCGTATTAAATGGAGCAAGGATTGGTAAAAACTGCATAATAGGTGCGGGCGCCCTTGTCACCCAGGGCACAGATATTCCTGACGGAAGTCTCGCATTTGGTTCTCCGGCAAAGGTGGTCAGGGTACTGACCGCTGATGAGATAGAGGAGAATCATCGCAATGCCATGCATTATGTGGAGATTGCGAGGGAGTCGCTGATTTAATATTGGACGGATTATTTACATAAACTTTGCAAATGGGTGGTAGCGGTTTTTACATAAAAAAAATAAAATCGTAGTCTGAGGAATACAAAACAGGGAAGGTATAATTTATGAAATCAAAAGAGGACAATACACAAAAGAAAAGCAAAAAGCTTTCATCAAAGGAGCTCTCATGGGTATTATATGATGTGGGAAATTCCGCATACACACTGCTTGCGTGTGCGCTCATACCGATATGGTACAAAAGCCTTGCCGTTGGAGATGGTGCAGGGCAGATTTCATCTGACAGGGCAACCGCGTATTATGCGGTGGCAATAGCTGTGATGACAGTTGTATCAGCACTTATCGGGCCTGTCTGTGGTGCGATAGCAGACCATATGCGCATCAAAAAGGCTATTTTTTCAACGACCGTAGTTGTTGGAGTGTCGGCATGCATACTTAACGGTTTTACACCTACATGGGTGCTGTTTCTTGTTATCTATGTGCTTACAAAGATATTTTACAATGCATCGCTGGTGTTTTATGACTCGATGCTTGTCGATGTGACGACAAAGGATAGAATGGACGAGGTGTCTTCCTACGGCTATGCCTGGGGATATCTGGGCTCGTGTGTGCCGTTTCTTGTTTCACTTGTAGCGTACATCTGTGGGCCGGATATGCTTGGATACATATCAAACCGCCTATCGATGATAATAGGCTTTGCGGTTACAGGAATCTGGTGGTTTGTTGTTACAATTCCATTGTTTAAGAGCTATAAACAGGTGAATTATGTATCGGATGCAGCAGACAAAGATATTCATAAGAATTTTGAAAATGATGCATTTATAAGAGACAATATCAAAGAGAAAAACAAAACAAACAAAAATCCGGGAGTCATAAGACTTATAGCTGACGCATTTGCACAGATTTTTGGAACAATCAAAAAAATAGCTACAAAAGATAAAAAAGTAGGACTGTTTTTGGTTGCTTTTTTCCTTTACATAGATGGTGTAGGAACTATAATAGATAATTGTATAAACATAGGAACTGATTTAAAGCTTGATTCAGTGGGACAGGTAGTGTTTTTACTTTTTACACAGATAGTGGCATGCATCGGTTCGCTTGTTTTTGGAAGACTGTCACAGACGTACAAAACTACAACGCTTTTGTATGTCTGCATTGCGGGATATTTTGCAGTTTGTCTATATGCACTTACACTGCATGATCTGATTGGCTTTGGAATCATGGCGTTTGGTGTGGGATGCTTCCAGGGCTCATTGCAGGCGCTGTCACGCTCATATTTTTCAAAGATTATTCCTCCTGAGAACTCGGGAGAGTACTTCGGAATCTATGATATTTTTGCAAAGGGAGCTTCATTTTTAGGCTCGCTTGTCATCGCGTCAGTAAAGCTTGCAGGCGGCACGATAAATGTGGCAGTTGCAACTATGGCAATATTCTTTGCAGTGGGATTTGTATTTTTAAGGCTT
>ULVM01001619.1_pt1 | contig 12123 bp, 8 predicted proteins | sample 1959451 | NCBI WGS metagenome assembly ULVM01 (sample SAMEA4835786, study PRJEB28245) | human gut metagenome | biome: gut microbiome; material: fecal sample | place: Denmark | collected 2008
TGCCCGGTCTGCGACGGTACCGGACAGATCAGTCTGGACGTACAGTTCCTGCCGGATGTGGATGTGCCCTGCCCGGAGTGCGGCGGTTCCCGCTATGCCAGAGAGGCATGGGACATCTGCTATGCGAACAAACGGGGGAAACGTTATTCTCTGCCGCAGATGATGGAGATGGATGTAACGGCGGCATTGCAGGCGACAGAGGATTGGAAAGTCGTGCATCAGCGTCTGGAAGTCCTGAAAAATCTGGGACTGGGATATTTAACATTAGGCGAAGAGACACCAAGCCTCTCCGGCGGGGAGGCTCAGCGGTTGAAGCTTGCCAGCGAAATGGGAAGGGGACAGTCGGATTCCGTATTTGTATTCGACGAACCGACGATCGGACTGCATCCGTTAGATGTACAGACTCTGTTGCAGGTATTTCAGGCGCTGATAGACAATGGGGCAACGGTACTTGTCATTGAACATGATCTGGATGTGATCCGCAATGCCGATTACATCATTGATATGGGACCCGGTGGTGGAGAAGACGGCGGCAGAATTGTCGCTGTGGGAACTCCGGAGCAGATCAGGGTAAATGCCGACAGCATTACGGGAAAATATCTGTGATTAAAGACAGCGATGTGTGCGTGAGCGCCCATCGCTGTCTTTCCTTATGCCTATGCGCGGCTTATTGCTCGCGTAATTTCCACTACAATTTCCCCAGTTTGATTTTGACATACGTATAGTGACTATGATACACTGAATAAGAAAAAAGTGGGATAGTCTGCTTTGGTGAAAATAGGAACTTAGGACAAGAAAAGGTTAAGGGAGCGAAATACCTTGGATAAGAGTGAATATAAATTAAGAGCGGAAGAAATCAAAGACCTGATCAGCCGGGGAGAATATGCACAGGCTGCTGAAATTGCCGACACGATTGACTGGCGTCGTGTAAAAAGTGTCATGATGCTGTGTACGATCAGTGATCTCTATAAGATCAATCGCAGATATGAGGATGCCAGAGATATGTTGCTTCTGGCATATGAACGTCGTCCCGGCGGAAGGACCATCTGCTATTCCCTGTGCGAACTTTCCATTAAAATGGAAGAATACGTACAGGCGATAGAATATTATAAGGAATTCGTACAGGTGGCGCCCAAGGATTCGGGAAGATATATTCTGCAGTATAAATTGTACGAGGCGCAGGACGTGAGCCTTGAAGAACGAATCTCAGTTTTGGAAGAACTGAAAAAGAGAGATTACAGGGAAAAATGGGCATATGAACTGGCATACCTGTATCACAGAGTGGGACTGGCAGCCAGATGTGTAGAGGAATGTGATGAACTGATCCTTTGGTTCGGCGAAGGAAAATATGTGATTAAGGCGATGGAACTGAAAATGCTCCATCAGCCGTTGACACCGGAGCAGCAGGAAAAATACGATCATCGGTTCGATGCGCCCGGAAGCTTTATCCCGTCGCAGAACTCTGTGCAGGACAACGGGTATAGCGGGAATCAGGGTTATGATCAGGGTTACGCCCAGGACGGAAGCTATGATCAGGGTCAGGGGTATGATCAGAATTATACTCAGGATTATTCCCAGGATGGGAACTATGACCAAAGCCAGGGGCATGCGCAGGACTATCCTCAGGACGGAAACTACGATCAGAATCAGGGCTATGTTCAGGAGGATAACTATGACCAGGTATCCGGAGATACCCAGGTCTATGAACCCATGCAGCAACCGGCGCAGGAGACCTCCGCACAGCCGGAGCAGGATGATTTCGATATTCATGTGAAGACCATGGATGTGGGTCAGTATAATACCATCAATCTGCAGGCAGAACTTGCAGCGGGACTTCGTGAAGTCCTCGGGGAGGAGCCAAAAGAAGATACCGCGAAAGCGACAGCGGACTCCATTACCCGTTCTATCGTAGCACCTATGATGGATTCCGATACAGAATCTCTGGATTATCCGGAGATTGCAGAGGTCAGTGAGGATGATCTGGAGCCGGAGACCGAGCAGATCGAAGGTTCCGAGGTGTTCTTTGGTGAGACCGGAGAGATCGGTGATCTGTCTCAGGTTCCTGAGGTAGAGACCGAGGAGATCCTGCCGGAGGAACCGGCATCTCTTAAGAGACAGGATGTTGTGCCGGAATTATCGGAAGCAGAAGTGGAGCCGGAAGCAGAGCCGAAGGCGCCTGTGGAGGCAGAGAGCAAGCCGGAAAGCTCTGGCGAAGAGATTCATGAAATGCATGAAGTGACCGTACCGGTGGAACCTCCCAAGGAGCTGGCGAATGTACTGGCACAGGAATCCGACGGTCAGATCAGCCTGGTAATGCCCGAGGCGGAAAGCATCGAGAAGCAGATTACCGGTCAGATGAATATTGAAGACATTCTGGCAGAGTGGGAACGCAAAAAGAAAGAAAACCTCGAAAAGAGAGAAGAAGAAGTCCGCCAGCATGTATTGCAGCAGACCGGTGCCATGTTCACGGAATTTGAACAGGCAGTAAGAGATGGACTGTTAGAAAAACTGGAAAAAGAAAAAGCAGCGGATGCTGATGTGGTTACGGACACAGATGAAGTTGAAGAGCTGGAACCGGAACCTGCTGATACGGATATCGTTGACGCTGAAGAGGTAGAAGAACTTGAAGAGGAACCTGCTGTGGCGGAATATGAGGAAGAACCCGCAATAGAGGAACCGGAAGCTGTTGCCAATATGGAAGTGACGCAGGAACCTGTGGCAGAGATCACAGAGGTGTCGGAGGAAACTATAACAGAGATTGAAGAAGCATCGGAGGAATCCGTAGCGGAGGCCAATGAGGAGACTAAAGAGGAGCCGGAAGAACAAGCAGTAGAACAAGCGGTAGAAGAAGTCCCTGAGGACGAGCAGCCGCAGACCCCGGAGCCTCCCGTAGTGGAGAGAGACAAAGCAAAAGTCCGTGCGCTTACCAGAGAAGAGCGCGAGCTGTATGCGCCCTTTATTCAGAGTAAGTCCGCAAGAGAACAGTTAGTCAAAGCCATTGATAATATCAGCCTGGCTGCCTATACCGGCAATGTGATCATCACCGGTGAAGAAGGCATGGATACCTTATCCCTTGCAAAAAATATGATTCGTGAGATCCAGGCTACCGACAGCAATTTTTCCGGAAAAGTTGCCAAGATCTCCGGACATGCGCTGAATAAAAAGGACGCTGCCGATACATTATCCAAGCTGAAGAACGGAGCGCTTATTATCTGCAAGGCATCGGAAATGAACGATACTACGGTGAACACCCTGTATAAAGCCCTGCAGCAGGAGAATCAGGGAATCGTTATTATCCTGGAGGATACCAAGCGTGAGATCGACCGTTTCCTGGAAAAGCATGAAAAACTGAAAGAAAGCTTTACAGCCCGCATGGATGTGGAAGCTCTCAGTAACGATACACTGGTGGCATTCGGAAGACAATACGCCCGGGAAATGGAATACTCCATTGATGAGCTGGGAGTTCTCGCACTGCATACCAGAATTGAAGATATGCAGACCATAGACCACGTGGTTACCGTGGTAGATGTGAAAGAGATCGTGGATGAGGCAATTGCGCATGCGAATAAAAAGACATTAAAGCATTTCTTTGATGTTCTGTTTGCCAAGAGATATGACGATGAGGATATGATCATCCTCACTGAGAAAGATTTTGTATAACTATTCAGAGCCATGTAAACATTGACGAATGGGCGTCGAATGCTTGCATTCGTAAGAACATTTATCAATGTTTATAGGGCGAATGGGGTTCTGAATAGTTAAAAATATATAGCGGGAGGCGCAGCTATGACGAAGGAGAAGGTATTTATTTCCGAAGCAGACCAGTATCTTTTTGCCCAGGGAACGCATTATGATATTTATAAAAAACTGGGCGCGCATCTGTCGACGGAAAATGGTGTGCAGGGAGTCTATTTCGGGGTATGGGCACCAAATGCGGCACAGGTGAATGTCATCGGCACATTCAATGAATGGAACGAGGAGTCTCATCCCATGCAGAAGCTGGGAGAAGGTGGTATCTGGGGGTTGTTCGTTCCCGGCGTGGAAGAAGGAACAATGTATAAGTTCCTGATCTATGCGAGAGATGGCAGAAGACTGTACAAAGCCGATCCCTTTGCTAACTATGCGGAGTACAGACCGGGCACAGCGTCCATCGTTACTGATATCACGGGATTCGATTGGAAGGATTCCAAGTGGATGGAAGCCCGGGATAAAAAAGATATGAACAAGGAGCCCATGGCGATCTATGAGTGTCATATCGGTTCTTTCATGAAGCATCCGAATAACGGTACTGCGGAAGGATTCTATAATTATCGGGAGTTTGCCGACCGGATCGTGGAATATCTGAAAGAGATGAAATACACCCATGTAGAGCTTATGGGAATCGCAGAGCATCCGTATGATGGCTCCTGGGGGTATCAGGTGACCGGATACTATGCGCCTACGTCCCGTTACGGAACGCCTAAGGATTTTATGTATCTGGTTAATGAACTGCATAAGGCAGGCGTTGGAGTCATTTTGGACTGGGTACCGGCACATTTTGCAACCGATGCACACGGACTGGCAGAATTTGACGGACAGTGCATATTTGAACATCCCGACCCTCGTTTGGGAGAACATCCTGAATGGGGAACGAAGATATTTAATTATGGCAAAAATGAAGTGAAGAACTTCCTGGTAGCCAATGCTCTGTTCTGGCTGAGAGAGTTCCATGTAGACGGTATCCGTGTAGATGCAGTAGCATCCATGCTGTATCTGGATTACGGTAAAAAGGACGGACAATGGCTGCCGAATAAATTTGGCGGCAATAAGAACCTGGAAGCCATTGAGTTCTTCCATCATCTGAATTCAGTGATCCGCGGAACTTATCCGGGATTTTTGACAATTGCCGAGGAATCTACCGCATGGCCTAATGTCACCAGTGGTATCGGGGAGGAAGGCTTAGGATTTTCCTTCAAGTGGAATATGGGCTGGATGCATGATTTCTGCGAGTATATGAAGCTGGATCCTCTGTACCGGAAAGGCGATCATTATGCTATGACCTTTGCCATGAGTTATAATGACAGCGAGAATTATATTTTACCCTTATCCCATGATGAAGTGGTGCATCTGAAGTGCTCCATGGTGAATAAAATGCCCGGATATCCGGCAGATAAATATGCCAACCTTCGTGTGGGGTATAGCTACATGTTCGGGCATTCCGGCAAGAAATTATTATTTATGGGACAGGATTTCGGACAGGAGCGAGAGTGGAGCGAAGAGCGTGAGCTTGACTGGTATCTGTTAGGTGAGAAGCTGAATCAGGGCGTACATACTTATGTAAAGGAGCTGTTAAAGCTGTATCGTAAATACCCTGCTCTGTACGAGCTTGACAATACCTGGGACGGCTTTGAATGGATGAACGCGGATGATGCGGAGCACAGTACATACTGCTTCGTGAGAAAATGTTCCAGTGGCAAGAATAATCTGCTGTTTGTACTTAACATGACCCCGATGAAATGGGAGAACTATACTGTTCCCGTGCCTAAGAAGAAAAAGTATAAGCTTCTGCTGAACAGTGATGAGGAACGGTTCGGCGGCTGGGGAAACGAGATTCCCACAGAGATTACGGCGGAGAAAAAGCCTTATCATTATAAGGATTACTCCATCAGCTTTGATCTGCCACCCTATGGCGCTGCGGTATTTCTGTTCTAGGTCAGGTTAAGAAATCATATAAAACAACCGAAATAAAAGATGAGTGTGACCCAAAGTGCACTCATCTTTTTTCATAACTATTCAGAGACATGTAAATATCACTAAGACCTCTTTGAATGCTTGTATTCGTAAGAGGATTTAAAGGACGACAGGCGTGAAGATAACATTTCAGAATCAGACGATCAATGAAAATGACAATAGAACAGAAAGTAACCGGACAGAGAAAAACAACTGGGGCAAAGACAAGACATGGCGCAGTAAAAAGAGCGTAAATATGAATTTCGGGGCAGTATACGAGAGTGGGCAGGCCGCAGTGCCCATGTCTTCTTTAGAAAAGGAAGAGAACAACAAAGGAAAATCTCTGATGGAGCTGCAGCAGGATGCCGGGAATGCTAATGTGGCGTTGCAGCAGGACTATATGACATTGCTGTCGCATACCATGTCACAGGAGGACTATGCGAAGGCCTGTGAGGATGGATTTGATCCTAGAGAATTAGATCAGGATACAGCGGTCACCATCGTGGATAAGATCAAGGCAGAGCTGGTGCGTTCCGGACAGCAGATCGCAGGATATACGGATGATATCGACATGGATACCCTGGCGGCAGCGGTAGGAAGTGATACTTTAGCCCGAAGCATCGAAGAGCAGTTCCGTTCCGCGGATCTTCCTTTGACACAGGAAAATATAAATGAACTGAAAAGCGCCTGGGATATGGCAGCTTCCCTGAAGGAACCGGAAGAAGGTGCGGTCAGCTACCTGGTGGATAATGGACTGGAACCGGAGATCTGGAACCTCTATGTGGCAGAGAACAGCGGTGCGAAAGTACAGAATAATGATGTCCCGCAGGAACTGCAGGAGCAGATGAACAAGGTAATTGCGGATGCGGGATTGACGGTAAACGATGAGAACAGACAGAAGGCACAGTGGCTGGTAAGTGCAGGACTTCCGCTGACTACGGATACGCTGCAGCAGCTTGTGGAACTGGACGGTATTTCCTATCCTGTCACGGAGGACACTTTTGCGCAGGCGGCAGCAGCGGCAATTGCGGAGGGAAAATCCCCGATGTATGCGAACCTGGGCAGACAGGATACGATTTATGAAAAAGCAGATAAAATGCTGCAGGACTGGTTCTCGGATGCAAAGTGGGATGCCACGGCAGAGAATCTGGCAGCGAGAAAACAGCTGGAAGAGATTCGCCTGCGCATGACGGCAGAAGTGAACGTAAAGCTTTTACAGAGTGATTTTTCCATTGATACAGCTCCTATGGAGCAGCTGATCGAAGCGCTGCGAAAGGCGGAGGCAGAGGTTGCCGAAAAATACTTTCCCGGTGAGTCTCAGGCAGTGACGAAATATGAGACTTATACCCAGGCAGTGCAGGTGGCTTCCGAATTGCCGGGATTGCCTGCCGGAGTACTGGGACTCTATAGCTTGGAACAGAATGCTGCCACAGAGACAGTTTCTGACTTCCATAAGGAAGGCGCTGCAATGCAGAAAGCCTATGAGGAAGCGGGCGAACGTTATGAGACTCTGATGACGGCACCGAGAAGCGATCTGGGAGACAGCATCCGGAAAGCATTTTCTAATGTAGATGATATTCTAACAGAGATGTCATTAGAAAAAACACAGGAAAATCAGCGGGCTGTCCGGATTCTAGCATACAACAGTATGAAAATTACGCCTGAAAATATCGAGAAGATCAAGGAAGCTGACAGACAGGTCAGCGCAGTGGTGGACAGACTGACACCGAAAAATGTGTTACAGATGATCCGGGATGGTGTAAATCCCCTGGAGAAGACCTTTGATGAACTGGAGTCCTATTTTTCACAGAACCCCCAAAGCTATGAGGAAGAAGCGGAGGACTACTGCCGTTTCCTATATCAGTTGGAACGGAAAAAGGATGTTACAGAAGAGGAACGGAAAGCGTATATTGGAATTTATCGAATGGTGCACCAGGTCGAGAGAGAGGATGGTGCAGCGGTAGGCGCGGTAGTAAATACCGGTGTAGAGTTGCGATTTTCCAGTCTGCTGGCGGCAGCCAGAAGTAGAAGGGCTTCTCATATGGACTGGAAAGTATCGGAGGATACCGGGTTGACACAGGAGATTCATTTGTCCGCGAATAATATATCTGAACAGATCCGGATGGGTATGGCAAAAGAGGTTCTGACAGAGGTGTCAGATGATAGCGAAAGCAGAGCAGCGTATGACCGGGAAGGACTGCAGCAGATGCGTGAGGCGGGGAATACGACGCCGGAAGCCGCAGAACTACTGCAAAGGGGAGAACTTCCCATCAGCGCGTCGAATCTTTTGGCGGCCCAGGCACTTATGGATGATCCGGCGGAGATGTTTGGCAATCTGCGCAGATACAGAGAAAAGTATCGGCAGGAAAAAGAAATGCTGCAGACAGCAGGCAGCGAAGTGCCTGCCGGGACAGAAACTTCCGAACTGTGGGAACAGCTGGATCAGCAGAATTTTGCAGAGGATTATCGGACTATGCTTCAGGACACGGCAGAGGAAGCGGAGACCATGAGCCTGGAACGGGCGGATGAGCATCTGGATGTAAAACAGCTGCAGCTGGTACACAAGCAGCTGCGTCTTGCGGGGAGCCTTCAGGAGAAGCAGGAATATTTTCTCCCGATGTACCTGGGCGAGCAGCTGGCGGGAGTCCATCTTACCTTACAGCAGGGAGCCGGAGCTGTCGGTGCTGTGGAGATTAGGGTGAATGCCGAAGATATGGAGCTGGAGGCATATTTACAGGTAAAGGGAGACACCATCGATGGCTATCTCGTAGGAAATACACCGGAAGAGGTTACGGAATTAGAGAAGACCTCCGATATATTCCTTGAACGGATTCAGACAGATACTTCTGCAGACTGGAAAGTAGAAAAGCTTCCTATCGTCAGCTCCCGGGATATGACAAGGATGGCAGCCGGAGAGACAAAAAATGCAGACACCATAGAGAGCCGGATCGATACGGAACAGTTGTATCGTCTGGCAAAAGGATTCCTGCAGGCTGTCGCAGACAGCAGCGGAAAGTAAGGAGTAACACATGAGAATCAATTACAATGTATCGGCAATGTTATCCAACAATGCTTTATCTACAAACGATGACCTGCTGTCCAAATCATTAGAGAGACTTTCTTCCGGACTGAAGATCAATCACGCCAAGGACAATCCTGCCGGACTGGCAATGTCCAAGCGTATGAATGCTCAGATCGAGGGACTGTCCGTGGCAAACCAGAATGCCAGTGACGGCGTATCCATTATAGAGATTGCAGACGGAGCCATGACAGAGATCAGTGAGATGCTGCAGCGTATCAATGAGCTTTCCGTCAAGGCTGCCAACGGCACTATGACAGATGATGACCGCGCAACCATACAGGATGAAGTAACACAGTTAAAGGAAGAGATCACCCGTATCTCCGATACCACGGAGTTTAACGGACAGAAGCTGTTGAACGGAGAATTTGATCTCAAGGGATATACCGATAAGCAGGAGATTAAAGTAAATTATTGCTCTCCGGATGTGCCGGTAAAAGAATATACCATACAGTCTATGAAATTTAAGAAAGATGCAGAGGGAAATTTTGAAGTAGACGGAGATATTAAATTCGGAGACGGATTTAAAGAGGTAGAACCCTTAAAGACGGATATGAAGGATAATCTTCTGACGATCACCGGCACGAACGGCTTTGAAATGCGTCTGGATGTGTCGGAAGCAAAAGAGGGCTATTCCTATGATGGCATGAAGATCGATGCTACCGGTATCGGAGCAATGCGTCTGCAGATCGGAGCCAACGAAGGACAGGTACTGGAGGTTAATATTCCCGCGGTTACTCTGCAGAACATGGGAATTGAAGATATTGATGTGAATACACAGGATGGGGCAAAGGATGCCATCTCAAGAGTAGACGGTGCCATCAAATATGTATCCTCCGTCCGCGGCAGGCTGGGAGCATTTCAGAACCGTCTGGAGTCTTCCATTAACAGCCTGGATGTTACCAGTGAGAACATGACCGCGGCATATTCCCGTATCATGGATGTGGATATGGCGGAGGAAATGACTTCCTATACCACTTATCAGATCCTGGCACAGGCAGGAACCTCCATGCTGGCACAAGCAAATGAGAGACCTTCCCAGGTATTGCAGCTGTTACAGTAATGAGCTTGTGACAAAGTGAGGACTTGAAATGACAAAAGAGTGTAAACAACAATTTACTCTGCGGATCACCCAGGCGAATGCCACACAGCTGGTAGTCATTCTCTACGAAATGACATTACAGTATCTTGCAGATGCTGAGCAGGCAGCAGAAGATGCGCAGTTTTTGGAAGCGGTTCGCAGGACCAGGGGATGTATCAATGAACTTTTGAATTCTCTTCACAGAGAATACAGTCCGGCGACGGAATTGTCCAGTCTGTACCTGTACTGTATCCGCAGACTCGCTGTATGCGAAGCAAAATGCGACAAAGCAGCATTAGCGGATGTACGTAAGGTGATCGCACCTCTCTGTGAAGCATACAGACAGATCCAGGATCAGAATCCGTCCGGTCCTGTGATGAATAACTCTCAGACAGTATATGCGGGGCTGACCTATGGCAGGAATCAGTTAACCGAAAACATGGCTGACCAGGGCACGAATCGGGGAATGCTGGTATAGAGGATCCTCCTGTTCTCTGGGCAGGGTGGCAGCGAGATCGGTCAGATGCTGATATCTTTTTTGCAGAGCATTGATCTCGTAAATATAACTGTCGATCAGATCACTTTCCAATGCGTTATCAAAACCCGCATAGGCGATATCCAGAGCCTGGCGGGTTTTTCTTATGGACTCCTTTAAATCTAAGCGGGAGAGATCTTCTTCCACGGTTTCGGAATTCGTATTTATCTGACTAAAAAAGATTTTCATAAATTATCCGTCCTTTCTACTAACAGTATAGGAATTAAAAAGGGAAATTATACCTGCCGTGCATGAATGTGGCAGACATTTTTTCTGAAAAACAGGAATAGATTGTAGCAACAGCAGAAGTAAAGGAATGAGTTGCCATGGAATATCCGAAAATACTGTTAGGCCTGATCGGAGTGAGTGTATTGCTGCTTGTGGTAAGTTTTCTGGGTAAACGCGCAGAGTGGTTTCTGAATCTTGTATTACGAAGTGTTTTCGGTACGATTCTGATCTGTTTTATAAATTGGGGACTGGGAATGCTGGGGCTCGCTGTGACCGTAGGGATCAACGCGGCTACGGTTCTGACAGCAGGTATCTTAGGCTTTCCGGGGATCCTTGCATTGTACGGACTGGTAGTTTATCGAATGCTTTGACAGGCAAAAATCCAGTAAAATCAAGGACTTGCGCGAATGTGGCAGGAAACTTTACAAGCGTGATTGTTAAAATGTAACAAAGATTATTTTTTTACGAAAAAGCACTTGTCAGATAGAAAAACAACGACTATAATCCATCTTACAACCAATCGCGATGGTTGTAAGATATCTTATAAGATCTGCAATTCTTTTGGGATTATTTCATCCCGCATTACCACTTGTACAGTAACTGAGAGGAGAGTGAGAATGTAACGAATACCGGAACAAAATTAATATTGTGTTTTCTTTTAGGCATTGCCTGCCGCTATGATTACAAAAGCCGCAGGATTCCCAATGGATTAATTTTAGGATGCCTGCTCGCAGGGCTGGGAACGAGACTGTGGGAGCAGGGGATTTCGGGGATTGGTGGATACCTGGGGAATATTCTGTTAACGACCATGGCATTTTATCTGTTCTTTTACATCGGAGCCATGGGAGCGGGAGATGTAAAGCTTCTGGGCGCCTGTGCCGGTTTTTTTCCGGCAGGCAGAGTTCTGTATTTTCTGTTTTTCGCGCTGCTTTTCGCAGCAATTTTCGCACTGTGTAAAATGTACCGGGCACATAATCTTTGGGAGAGATTGTGCTATCTGGGAGAATATGTGTGGGATGTTGTCCGTTGTGGGCAGTGGAGAGTGTATTTTGCGGAGGATAGAGCATCGGAGGCGGCGGGAATCTGCATGGCAGGACCGATTTTATGCAGTGTGCTGCTGTACGTGGGAGGGATTTATTGATGGAACAGAAGGAACCGATTATTGTCCTGTATGACCGGGAAGAAGAATATGCGCGACTTTTTTCGGAATATTTAAAAAGACAAAAGGAACTGCCCTGGGAAATTCATACTTATACAGGAATAGAAGAACTATTGGACAGTGAAAAGACCGGAGAGGTGACTATGCTGGTGGTGGCAGAGTCATCCTATGCGGACAGACTGGAGACGCTGCAGCCTGTCTGCCAGGCGATTCTGAACGAAAGCGGTACACTTAGATGGCACCAGTTTCCCAATATTAATAAATATCAGGAAGCGGAAGGGGTGTGGAAAGAACTGCTGGAACTGTATGTGGAGGCGGTAGGAGTACGGCTG
>ULVM01070306.1_pt1 | contig 12034 bp, 7 predicted proteins | sample 1959451 | NCBI WGS metagenome assembly ULVM01 (sample SAMEA4835786, study PRJEB28245) | human gut metagenome | biome: gut microbiome; material: fecal sample | place: Denmark | collected 2008
TTCTACTTCGACACAGTTGTGACCATCACGCTCTACGGCGCGGACGACACCCTGATGGAGGACATCTGGGCGGCTTGCAAGCGCTACGAGAACATGCTCTCCAAAACCGTGGAGGGCAGCGACGTCAGCCGTATCAACAACGCTCACGGGCAGACCGTGACCGTTGATGCGGAAACGTGGAACGTCCTCAGTGAAGCGAAGAAGCTCAACCGCTTGACCGGCGGCGCGTTCGCCATCACGATTGCGCCCCTGACCGCGCAGTGGGACTTCACCGGCGGCACGAACCGTATGCCGACCGATGAGGAGCGAATCGCCGCCCTGCCGCTGGTGGACGACGAGCAGCTCACGCTGGGCGAGAACAACACGGTTACGCTGCCCGCTGGAATGCAAATTGACCTCGGCGGCATCGCCAAGGGCTACATTGCAGACCAAGTGGCGGCACTGGTGCGTGGGCGGTGCAGCGGCGCAATGCTGAATTTCGGCGGCAATGTCTACGCCGTCGGGACGAAGCCGGATGGATCGGCATACCGCGTTGGTGTACAGGATCCGGACGAGCCGAACAGCAGCAACCCCACCGGCGTCATGTCCGTCACGAACAGCAGCGGCCCTATCGGCGTCGTTTCTGTCATCGACCGCAGCGTCGTGACCAGCGGCATCTACGAGCGCGGCTTTACCATCGACGGCGTGCGGTATCATCACATCCTCTCGCCGTGGACGGGACTGCCGTCTGATTCCGACTTGGCATCGGCAACCATCATTGCGGAAAGCTCCATGGACGCGGACGCGCTGGCGACAGCGTGCATCGTCCTCGGCAGCGAGAAGGCGCTCCAGTTCACGCAGGAGAACGGATATCCCGCGCTGATGATTCTGCGCGACGGCACGGTGATGATGAACGACCTGATGAAGCAATGGGGCTACACGTCCCTGCGATGATACGCTATTTTCCTCTGAAAATAGTATCAGCTTTCAATTTCACTTTTTCATAGTTCTCAGGAGGAGGCAATAAACCATGAGTGAAACCAAAACAACTCGGAAACAGCTTCCGGCGTACCTGATTCTGGCGCTGATTGCGCTGGCGGCGGCGCTGCTGCTGGCGGTGACGAATGCGATTACGGCGGGTCCCATCAAGGCGCATGAGGAAGCGGCGCAGAACGCGGCGTTCCAGAGCGTCATGACGGCGGATTCCTTCAGCACCATGAGCATTCCGGATGGCTGCAATGTTACATCGCTGGTGGAAGCGAAGAAGGACGGCAAGACCATCGGCTACTGCGCGGTGTCCTCCGCCAAGGGCTACGGCGGCAATGTCGCTGTGACGCTGGGCGTTGATATGGATGGCAAAATCGTCGGCTGCCAGATTGGCGACACGAACTTTGCCGAGACGGACGGCTTCGGCGCGCGCTGGAAGGAACCGGCTCGTGCGGAGGCGTTCATTGGTCTGAGCGCGTTCGGCGGCGACACCATCGAAGCGATTACCGGCGCGACCGTCACCTCCAAGGCGGTGCTGGCGGCATCCAATGATGTCCTGAAGTGCATCAGCCATGTGCTGGGCAAGGACGTCGAAGGCGACGTGCTGGCGTTCGGCGTGAAGGAAGAAAAGCCTGCGCAGACGGTTGAGCTGACAGGCGACGTGCATCAGGGCAAGGCTGTTGGCTTTGGCAACGGCGAAGTGACCGCGCGTTTGACGCTGAATGATGATGGCACGATTGCGGCGCTGGTCATCGACGCTTCCACGCAGACGCCCGGCTTCGGCACGCGCTGCGCGGACGAAGAGTTCACGGCGCAGTTCATCGGCAAGAGCGGCCCGTTTGCCCTGAATGAAAATGTGGATGGGCTGACCGGCGCGACTGTCACCTCGACGGCGGCAGTGGAAGCCATCAACGCGGCGCTGACTTCGCCCGCGATGGCAGCGGAGGATCTCGAACCTGTGGCGACGGAAGCCCCTGCTGCGACGGAAGCGCCCATGGTGCTGGAAAACGCGAAGACTGCGACGATTGCGGGCTTCGGCGGCGCGGACATCACGGTGCAGGTGACGGACGACAACGGCGTGATTACGGCACTGACGGTGGATGCGTCCACTCAGACGCCGGGTCTGGGTCAAAAGTGCGAAGAAGAAGCGTTCACGGCGCAGTTCATCGGCAAGAGCGCACCGCTGACGCTGGGCGAAGGCATTGACGCGGTGGCAAGCGCGACGATTACGTCTCAGGCGGTTGTAGACGCGGTGAACAGCCTGTATGCAGCGGCTGAACCTGTGGAAGAGCCGACGGAAGAACCCGCTGCGACGGAAGACCCCGCTGCGCAGACTGCGGAAGTCAAGACGGCAACGGCTGCGGGCTACGATGGCAACGAAATCACGGTGAACGTGACGGACGAAAACGGCGTGATTACGTCCCTGACGGTGGATGCGTCCACGCAGACGCCGGGTCTGGGTCAGAAGTGCGCAGAGGAAGCGTTCACGAGCCAGTTCATCGGCAAGAGCGCGCCGCTGACGCTGGGCGAAGGCATTGACGCGGTGGCAAGCGCGACGATTACGTCTCAGGCGGTTGTAGACGCGGTGAATAGCCTGTATGCAGCGGCTGAACCTGTGGAAGAGCCGACGGAAGCACCTGCCGCGACGGAAGAACCCGCTGCGCAGACTGCGGAAGTGAAGACGGCGACGGCTGCGGGCTACGATGGCAACGAAATCACGGTGAACGTGACGGACGAAAACGGTGTGATTACCTCCCTGACGGTGGATGCGTCCACGCAGACGGCAGGTCTGGGTCAGAAGTGCGCAGAAGAAGCGTTCACGAGCCAGTTTGTTGGCAAGAGCGCGCCGCTGACGCTGGGCGATGGCATTGACGCGGTGGCAAGCGCGACGATTACGTCTCAGGCGGTCGTTGACGCGGTGAACAGCTTGTATGCAGCGGCTGAACCTGTGGAAGAGCCGACGGAAGCGCCCGCCGCGACGGAAGAACCCGCTGCGCAGACTGCGGAAGTTAAGACGGCAACGGCTGTGGGCTACGATGGCAACGAAATCACGGTGAACGTGACGGACGAAAACGGTGTAATTACCTCCCTGACGGTGGATGCGTCCACGCAGACGGCGGGTCTGGGTCAGAAGTGCGCGGAGGAAGCGTTCACGGCGCAGTTCATCGGCAAGAGCGCACCGCTGACGCTGGGCGAAGGCATCGACGCGGTGGCAAGCGCAACGATTACGTCTCAGGCGGTTGTAGACGCGGTGAACAGCCTGTATGCGGAAGCGCCCGCGAAGGTGCTGTCCGCGACGGTCAATGGCTGGCACAAGGGCGTGGTCGTGACGGTGGAAATTGACAAGAATCATGTCATCACGGCGCTGACGGTGGATGCTTCCGGCGAATTCTACGCGCTGGGCGGCAAGTGTGCCGACGAAGCGTTCACGAGCCAGTTCATCGGCAAGAGTGCGCCGCTGACGCTGGGTGTGGATATTGACGCGGTGACAGGCGCGACGCTGACCTCTCAGGCGGTTGTCGATGCGGTCAACCAGCTGGCGAAGTAATACAAGAAGAACGGGCAGGACGCATTTTCACGTCCTGCCCGTTGCTTTATGTCTTAGGAAGCATGACTTCCGGGGACTAATGGTTTTCACTCCATACTGGTCACTGGCATGCTTCCAGAGGGCTTTCCGATCGCCCTCTGGACTCCTTCGGCACCCCTTCGGATGCTGATTGAGCTGTGTTGGAAGGTTTTTTAGTTTGTGTACTGGATGTTTTGCCCGCGTGTTTATTTTTTCGGCGTCAAGCCCAGTTTCGCCGCGCATTCATCCATATCCAGCGTTGCGAAATAATCCTGTGCGGTCTCCGCGCGGCGAATCAGCTTATAGCCGCCCTCCTGCGTATACAGCACCTCTGCCGACCGCAGCCGCCCATTATAATTATACCCCATCGCATGACCGTGCGCACCGGTGTCATGAATCACCAGCAGGTCGCCGATCTTGATTTCCGGCAGGGCGCGGTCGATGGCGAACTTGTCGTTATTTTCGCACAGACTGCCGACGACGTCATAGATGTGGTCATGCGGCAGGCTTTCCTTCCCGCAGACGGTGATGTGGTGGTACGCGCCGTACATCGCGGGGCGCATGAGGTTCGCGGCGCAGGCATCCACGCCGATGTAGTCCTTGTAGGTGTGCTTCTCGTGAATCACGCGCGTGACAAGCCAGCCCATGTTGCCGGTCATCCAGCGGCCGAGTTCGGTTTTCAGCGCGACGCTGCCGTTCGGGAAGATTTCCTCGTATACCTTGCGGACGCCTTCGCCGACAGCGAGTACATCTGTCGCGGGCTGGTCGGGGCGGTAGGGGATGCCGATGCCGCCGGAGAGGTTGATGAACGCCAGCTCCAAGCCGGTTTCGGCGGCGAGGTCGCGGCCGCAGGTGAAGAGAATCTTCGCCAGCGCGGGGTAGTAGTTGTCGTCCGTGTTGTTGGAGGACAGGAACGCGTGCAGTCCGAAGCGCTTTGCGCCAAGTTCTTTCAGGCGCTTCAAGCCCTCCTGCAATTGGGCATAGGTGAAGCCGTACTTCGCGTCGCCCGGATTGCCCATGATTTCGTTGCCGATTTTGAAGTCTCCGCCGGGATTGTAGCGGCAACAGATGGTTTCGGGAATGCCGCCGTGCTGACGGAGAATGTCAATGTGGGTAATGTCGTCGAGGTTGACGAACGCGCCGAGACGGCGGGCATCGTCGAACTCATAGTAGGGCATGGCGTTGGCGGAGAACATGATGTCCCGCCCGGAGAATCCGCAGGCGTCCGCGAGCATCAATTCCGTGTCGCTGGAGCAGTCCACGCCGCAGCCCTCTTCCTTCAGAATGCGGAGGATAGCGGGGTTCGGCAGCGCCTTGATGGCGAAATATTCCTCAAAATCTTCGCACCATGCAAACGCCTGTTTCAGCGTGCGGGCATTGCGGCGGATTCCGGCTTCGTCGTAGAGGTGGAAGGGAGTCGGGTACTTGGCAGCGGCATTTTCAAACACCGCGTCAGAAAGCGAAAAATTCGGCATGGCAGTTCACTCCGATTAACTTATTGGATTCCGCGTCAATATAGCACAGAATGCGGGGGAATGCAAGTTTTTCTGCTGTACAGGTGAAGAAAAGGAAAAAATGCGGCTGGGAAAAATCAAATTCAGGTATGATTCCGGCGAAACCCCAGCAAAATACTCGATTTTTTCCGGGAACCCTTGTAATTTCGGGGGAATGCCGTTATAATGGTGCAATGCCCGGTATCATATTTTCTCGGGTGATACTACTTCCGGATTCGTCAGCGCCGCCTGCTTGCGCTTTTTTGACGCTGGAAATAGTATAGAATGGAGAAGGAGGAAACGATTCTATGGAAGAAGCAACGACTCGCAGTAATTTTGTCTGGGAGGCCGTCGAACAGGATTTGAAGGATGGTCGCTACACGCAAGTGCATACGCGGTTTCCTCCCGAACCCAACGGCTATATGCACATTGGCCATTGCAAGGCGCTGATTACGGACTTCCTGACGGCGGAGAAATTCGGCGGCAAGTGCAACCTGCGCTTTGACGATACGAACCCCGCGAAGGAAGACACCGAGTTTGTCGAAGCCATCAAGAACGACATTCACTGGCTGGGTTTTGACTGGACGGGCGGCCTGTATTACGCTTCTGATTATTACGACAAGTGCTACGAAATCGCGGAGGACTGGATTCGGCGCGGTCTGGCGTATGTGGACGAGCTGAACAAGGAGCAGATGCGCGAATACCGCGGCACGCTGACCAAGCCCGGCAAGAATTCGCCGTGGCGCGACCGTCCCGCCGAAGAGAGCCTTGACCTGTTCCGCCGGATGCGCGCGGGCGAATTTGCCGAGGGACAGTATACCCTGCGCGCCAAGATTGATATGGCGTCGCCCAACATCGTCATGCGCGACCCCACCATGTACCGCATCCTCTACAAGGAGCACTGGCGCACGGGCAAGAAGTGGTGCATCTACCCGATGTACGACTTTGCGCACCCGATTGGCGATGCGCTGGAAGGCATCAGCCACTCCCTCTGCTCACTGGAATACGAAATTCACCGCCCGCTGTATGACTGGGTGGTGGAGCACAGCCAGTCCATGCTGCCTGCGCGTCCCCGCCAGATTGAGTTTGCCCGCCTGAACATGACCCGCACCGTGATGAGCAAACGCAAGCTGCGCGCGCTGGTCATGGGCGGCTACGTCAAAGGCTGGGATGACCCGCGTATGCCCACGCTGTCGGGTCTGCGCCGCCGCGGCTGCACTGCCGCTGCGATTCGCGATTTCGTCAGCCGCATCGGCTTGAGCAAGGCGGATTCCACCGTGGATACCGCGCTGCTGGATGCCTGCATCCGCGACGATTTGGGTGAAAAAGCGGCGCGCGTGATGGCGGTGCTGCACCCGCTCAAGGTGGTGCTGACGAACTGGGACGCTGACAAGACGCTCACGCTGACGGTCGAAAATCACCCGAAGCACCCCGAAATGGGCAGCCACACAGTCACGTTCGGGCGCGAACTGTACATTGAGCAGGAGGACTTCATGGAAGTGCCTGCGAAGAAGTTCCAGCGCATGTACCCCGGCTTCGAGGTGCGCCTGAACGGGGCGTACATCGTCAAGTGCGAGGGTTGCAAGAAGGACGAGAACGGCAATGTCACCGAAGTGTACTGCACGGTGGACATGGACAGCCTGTCCGGCAGCGAGGGCGCTGACCGCAAGATTAAGGGCAAGACGCTGCATTGGGTGAGCGCGGCGGACGCTGTGCCGTTTGAGGCGCGCCTCTACGATCCGCTGCTGGCGGATGACAGCGCGCTGGAAGATGAAACCGAGCCGACCGCCGAGGATGCGGTGGATGCGGAAGAAACCGAAGAGGCAGAGGAAGCGGACGCGAATCTGTCCCGCGCGGATTATGACTTCCTGAAGAAGCTGAATCAGCACAGCCTGACGGTGGTGCGCGGCGTGATTGAGCCGTATGCGAAGGAATGCGCGCCGGGGACGGCACTGCAGTTCCTGCGCACGGGCTATTTCTGCAAGGATCCGGATTCCACGGCGGAACTGCCGGTGTTCAACCGCACGGTTGGGCTGCGGGATGCCTTTGCGAAGGCGGCTAAGTAACGCAGAGATTTCGCCTCTGCGGAGGCGACCAAAGGGCTTTCCGATCGCCCTTTGGAAACCTTCGGGTCGCCTCTAAGTTACTTGAATTTTATTGAAAGTTTTTAGTTTGTGTACCTATTGCTCACTAACTAAATAATAAACATAACCATATTGTAACTTCCGGAGGGCGGGCGAAGCAGTCCAGAGGGCGACCGCAGACTTCGTCTGTTTTCATTGCCCTCTGGTCGCTCCCGCAGGAGCGAAATCCCCGCATAAACACGCGGACACTGCATGAGAGTGTCACCAATCCAATCGCGAAAAAGGGTCAAGGGAGGAACTCCCTTGCAGGGTGCAGGGACAGCGTCCCTGCTGGGGTCAAGGGGCAACGCCCCTTGGTCTCCCCCAAAATCAACACGCGGGCATAGTATGAGAGAGCGTTCAACTCAATCGCGTGAAAGGGTCAAGGGAGGAACTCCCTTGTGGGGTCAAGGGGCAACGCCCCTTGCGTCACCCTTTTATTATGGAACTAAGGAGAATCAGAGAATGAATCAGGAAGTGCGTACACGATTTGCGCCGTCGCCGACGGGCTTTATGCATCTGGGCGGACTGCGCGCGGCACTGTATGGGTATTTGTTTGCCCGGAAGAACGGGGGCAAATTCATCCTGCGCATTGAGGATACGGATCAGGTGCGCTTTGTGGAAGGTGCGACGGAGGTCATTTACGACACGCTGCGCCGCTGCGGCATGAACTGGGATGAAGGCCCGGACGTGGGCGGCCCGGTCGGCCCGTACATCCAGTCTCAGCGCAAGGATTTGTACCTGCCCTATGCACAGCAGCTGGTCAAGACGGGCCACGCCTACTACTGCTTCTGCACGAAGGAGGAGCTGGAAGAGCGCCGCGCGGCGTGCGAAGCGAAGGGCGAAGTGTTCAAGTACGACAAGCACTGCCTGCACCTGACGCAGGAGGAAATCCAGCGCAAGCTGGATGCGGGCGTGCCGTATGTCATCCGCCAAAACGCGCCGACGACGGGCGAAACCAGCTATGATGACCTCGTGTTCGGCCATATGACCTTCCCGAATGACACGCTCGACGACATGGTGCTGATTAAGCAGGACGGTATGCCGACCTACAACTTCGCCAACGTCATCGACGACCACTTGATGGGCATCACTCACGTCATGCGCGGCATGGAGTACCTGTCCTCGACGCCGAAGTATAACCTGCTCTATGAGGCGTTCGGCTGGGAGATTCCGCAGTACATCCACATGCCGCCGGTCATGCGCGATTCGCAGCATAAGCTGTCCAAGCGCGACGGCGACGCGTACTTCTCCGACTATGTGGACAAGGGCTATCTGGTCGAAGCCATCGTCAATTATCTGGCGCTGGTCGGCTGGAATCCCGGCGACGACCGCGAATTCTTCACCCTTGACGAACTGGTGGAGGCGTTCGACATCCACCGTATCAACAAAGCGCCCGGTATCTTCGACGTGAAGAAGCTGACGTGGTTCAACGCCGAGTACATCCGCCGCCTGACCCCGGAAAAGTATCTGGAAATGGTCACGCCTTGGTTCGACAAGGTGTTTGGCGACAGCAGCAAGATGGACTATAAGCGCCTTGCGGAGCTGATGCAGGGCCGCACGGAGGTATTCAACCTCGTGCCGGACATGGTGCGCTTCCTTGCGCAGCTGCCGGACTACGACAGCGCCATCTACATCAACAAGAAGGCGAAGACGAACAAGGAAGCCTGCTTGAAGGCGCTGAACCTGCTGCGTCCGGTGCTGGACGGCATCACCGAATGGACAGAGCCGGTCATCCACGATACCGTGATGGCGGCGATTGCCGAGGCGGGCATGAAGAACGCGACAGCGCTGTGGCCGCTGCGCATCGCCATTTCCGGTCAGCAGAGCACCCCCGGCGGCGCGATTGAAATCGCTTATCTGCTGGGCAAGGAGGAAACCCTGCGCCGCGTGGACGACGGTATCCGCCGCGTGAGCGAAATGCCGGACGCGTAAGGGCTTTTCTAAGGCACCACCGCACAATCCGGCATCGCCAGCCGACCACCTCATTTGTGCGGTGTTACCCTAAAAACCGCATTAACGAAAGGACTGAATCCTCGTGACGAAGGAATGGGAGAAGCCTGAGGATCTGCGCCGCCGCAAGCCGGTGCTGTGGCTGACAATGACCGCGCTGTTCATGGCGATGGTGGTTGTGCTGAGCATGAGCGCGCTGAGCATCCCCGTGCCGGGCGGACACCTGTACTTTAATGACGTGGTGATTGACACGGCGGCGATGCTCATGGATCCGCTGTCGGCGTTTATCGCGTGCGGCGTGGGTGCGTTTCTGGGCGACCTGCTGTTCTATCCCGCGCCGATGTTCGTGTCGCTTATTACGCACGGCTTGCAGGCGCTCGTTATCTCCCTGCTCTGCCGGAAGCTGCGCATGAAGCAGCCACTTGCCTGCGCGATTGCGGTGCTGGCGGGCGCGATTGTCATGGTGGTGGGCTACACGCTGGGGCGCGCGTTTGTATACAGCACGCCTGAATATGCCATCATGAAGCTGCCGTTCCAGTGCCTGCAGGCAGGTGTGGGCGCGGTGACCTCGTGGATTTTGTGCTGCCCGCTGGGGTTGACCCGGCGCTTCCACAGCATCGTCAAGTAATGCAATTTCCGGACGCAGCCGCGCCATCGGCGTGCGCGGCTTGTTGGGCGATTGGATAGGGAGAATGAAAACGATGAAGAAGTTGAGTGTGCAAAAGCTGACGCTATGCGGCGTGATGGCGGCGCTGGTGTTCGTGATGACCTACTTCCCGAAGATTCCCGTGCCGGTGACGGGCGGCTATGTCCACCTCGGCGACGGCGCCATCTTCCTGTCCGTGCTGCTGCTTGGCCCGTTGGGGATTCCGGCGGCGGCGGTCGGGTCGATGCTCTCTGACCTCATCGGCGGCTATATGGTCTATGTGCTGCCGACGTTCCTCATCAAGGGCTTGGTGGCGCTGGTGGCATGGAAGCTCTGCCGGAAGGATCAGCCGCTGCTGGCGATGCTGTCGTTCCTGCTTGCAGAAGCGGTGATGGTGCTGGGGTACTTCCTGCTGGAATGGGCGCTGTACGGCGTTGCATCGGCAGCCGCGGCGATTGGCCCGAATGTGGTGCAGGGCATCGCGGGCGTGCTGATTGGGATGCTGTGCCTGCTGATTACGCCCAGGCTGGAGCGCGTGGCGAAGCTGTGACAAATAGGGATGCCAATGGTTTTCCACTATGGAAGACGTTGGCATCTTTTTTCAATGATGCAGAAAAATCTCCTGATGGGAGACAAATCCGGCGGAAAATGTGCTATAATAGTATATTGGAAAGGGATACCCTTTCCCCCGAAGCGGAGACCCAATGCAAGGAAACCTTGCGTGAAATCGTTAGATAGAGGGAAACTCTGATGGATTCAGCTGTCAGCGTTCCCGCCGAGAAACTGTCACACAAGGAGGTTTTTGCCCATGAAACGAAGTGCACGAATGGCAGCGTTCCTGCTGGCGGCGGCGCTGTTCGCAGCGCCGTGTCTGGCGGAATTTACGCCGGTGGAAGTCCCACAGGCGACGAACGCCTCTGCTGCGCCAGAAGCGACGGAAAATGTACCGCAAATCACTGAAAAAGGGCTGACGCTGGGCAATAACAGCGTCAAATATCCGGAAATCACCGGGATGGCGGACGAAAGCATCCAGCAGCAGGTGAATGACGCGATTTTGCAAGCCGGGAAAATCGAGAACCGATTGAGCCGCATGGCAGTGCTGATGTCCTCGCCTGTGCCGCTGACGGTGACATATTCAGCGGCGCTGGCGGATGATGTGCTGAGCGTCGCCATGCTGTCCAGCGGGGCGCTGGAAACGGAACGCGCGACGCAGGAATGGGCGGCGGTCAATATCGACCTGCGCACGGGGCAGGAAATCACCTTTGGCGACCTGTTCACCGACGCGGACGAAGCGCGCGCGAAAATGGAGGAGACCATCGCGGATGAGATTCTGCCGGACATGAGCGCGCACCTTGCGGCGGCGGAGCTGCTGCCTTTGCCGGATGTGTTTTCGCTGACGGAATTCGGTTTGACGCTGCATTACCCGATTCGGCGGTTCGAGACGCTTTCGGAGCGCGCGGGGACGATTACGTTCCTGTGGAGCGAACTGGCGGACATGCTGGATTTATCGGAGGACAGCGTGCTGACGCGTCTTGGCGTAGGCAAGCACCTGAAGCTGGCGGCGGATGCGAAGGAAACGTTGACGGCTGCGCTGTCCGGCGGTGCGTTTCCGGGCATTCCAGCGGCGCTGGGCGACAGTGTGCAGGGGCTGATAGACACCTATCAGCTGCTGAACGACCCGGATTTGGCGGGCGATCAGCGGATGATTTCGCTGGAAGACGGCGCATTCCGAAATGTGTACATCCTGACGGACAATCTGACACGGAAGCTGGATAGCAGCGTCGCGCAGAGCATCCGGGCGGACAGGCTGATGCTGTTAGGTCTGGTGACGGGCAGCACGACGCAGGACGAATGGCGGCAGGCACTGGGCGAACCGACGCGGACAGTATCGGTATCCGCGGAATCCGCGGAACTGCGGCGCTTATGCGCGGGGCAGGCGGATTATTATGCGTGGTGGAGCAATGCGACGCTGTGTCTGCACGCGGATGAGGATGGTGTTCTGCGGACGGTGATGCTGATGCAGGCGGAGAATGGGGGAGAAAACTGACTTTTCTCCTAAAATGGCTTTTTGCAGGGAGTTTCGCCTCTGCGGAGGCGACCAAAGGGCGATGAAAACAGGCGAAGTCTGCGATCACCCTTTGGAAACCTTCGGCGCCGCCACTTTTGGGGTTTCATGTTTGTTGGTTGATAATGCTGCATAAGGAACGAAAGGCACACCAACTAAAAATGCTGCGATAGCGCGCAATAAACTTAGATGGGGACGCGAAGCAGTCCAGAGGGCGACCGC